>OKAD01000002.1_pt1 | contig 286351 bp, 308 predicted proteins | sample 1614021 | NCBI WGS metagenome assembly OKAD01 (sample SAMN04436898, study PRJEB24849) | human gut metagenome | biome: human gut; feature: NICU; material: stool | host: Homo sapiens | place: USA: Saint Louis, MO | collected 2012-03-14
AAGGTGCAGTACGTAAAGCTAAACTTTACTACTTACGTGAACGTTCAGGTAAATCTGCTCGTATTAAAGAGCGTTTGGGCGAATAATTCGCAAAATGAAAAAGGCTTGGGATCCCAAGCCTTTTTTGTTAGGTTATTTAATCCGTTCTTCGATAATCCCACCGCCCAAACAAATTTCACCAAGGTAAAATACGGCAGATTGTCCTGGTGTGACGGCTGATTGAGGTTCATCGAAAATCACTCGAATAGTTTCATCATCAATCGGTTCAATCACACAAGGAATATCTTGTTGGCGATAACGTGTTTTAACCGTGCAACGTACTAATTCACGAATTGGCTCGCGATCAACCCAATGTAATTGGCTAGCAATCAAACCTTTTGAAAATAAACGAGGATGGTCATGCCCCTGAGCGACAATAAGCTCATTATTTTCAACATCCTTATCTACCACATACCAAGCCTCATCACCCGCATTTTTTAAACCACCAATGCCTAACCCTTTACGCTGTCCCAACGTGTGATACATCAAACCATCATGGCGACCAATAATTTCACCATCAACAGTACGAATATCACCAGGTTGAGCCGGTAAGTAACGAGCTAAGAAATCCTTAAATTTACGCTCACCAATAAAACAAATACCGGTAGAGTCTTTTTTCTTCGCCGTAATTAAGCCAAGCTCTTCAGCAATAGCGCGAACAATGGGCTTCTCAATTTCACCAACGGGGAATAAACTTTGTCCCACTTGTTTATGGCTTAAGGTATAAAGAAAATAACTTTGATCTTTATTAGCATCTAAACCACGTAATAATTTTGCATTTTCATCATCACCAGCCCTACGTACATAATGCCCTGTTGCAATGTAATGAGCACCAAGATCTTCAGCTGCATATTCTAAAAATGCTTTAAATTTAATTTCTTTATTACACAAAATATCTGGGTTCGGCGTGCGCCCTGCTTTATATTCAGTTAAAAAATGCTCAAATACATTATCCCAATATTCTGCAGCAAAATTAATTTTATGTAGTTTAATCCCCAACTTATCACATACAGCCTGAGCATCTGCAAGATCAGCTGCTGCAGTGCAGTAATCCGTATCATCATCTTCTTCCCAGTTTTTCATAAACAGGCCTTCCACCTGATAGCCTTGCTGTTGAAGAATAAAAGCTGACACAGAAGAATCCACTCCGCCAGACATACCACAAATGACTTTTTTTGTCGCATTTCTCGCAAGCTGTTCTTGCGTCAATTGAGGAAAGTATTGATTATAAGTATTTGAAATTAACATAGTTCTCCCGTAACTTCGGTTAAGGCGAAGCACATTGGTCATTGAATGAGAAAACGGCAAAATAATTTTGCACATAAAGTGCGGTCATTTTTGATGCAAGTTATTTCACTTCATAAAATTGCGAATCACCATCTTTTTTCGCAAATTTTTGCTCATATTCGGCTTTTGCTTGTTTATCGCCCGCATCTAATTTTGATTGAAGCGTGTCGCAAGGTTTATCACAATCACAAGCTTTGGCAATACCAAGGGTAGATAAACCACCGCAGCTGCCTTTTAAACTTTGTTTTTTGATAATAAATCCGATAGACATCAACAATATAATTGCGACGAAAGCGATTAAAGTAAAAAATAAAGTTTGCATAACTATTCTTTTGTTTCTGTTAATTTTTTGAAAGCAGAGGATGATTTTGTCACAAAACCATTATCTGTTTTAATGATTAAATAAACGGCAAGATTATTTTTCTCAGCCACTTCTAACGCCTTGTCTTCACCAAGCACAAATAACCCTGTTGATAAGCCATCTGCAGTCATTGAAGTTGGTGCAAGTACCGTAATTGAGGCTAAATGATGCTGAATTGGATAACCTGTTTTCGGATCAATTTCATGAGCAAAGCGTTTACCATTTTCTTCAAAGTAAATTCGATAATCGCCAGAACTTGCCATTCCCATATTGTCTAATCCAATGACAGCTTCAACCGCTCTTTCACCTGTTGTAGTTGGTTTTTCAATTGCGATCTGCCAAGGTTTGCCTTCAATATTTTTTCCTTTCGCACGAATTTCTCCGCCGATTTCAACCATGTAATTCTGAGCATTTAATTGTTCTAACTTTTCAGCGACCAGATCAACGCCAAAGCCTTTAGCAATCGAGGACAAATCGACATAAACTTGAGGAAGTGCTTTGCTTAATGTCGGTTTGGCAGCACTCATATCGAGGGCAATTTTATCAATACCAACCCAAGCTTGGCGTTCAGCTAATTGTTCTGGTGTAGGTTGTTTTTCTGGACGTTTTTCCGGGCCAAATCCCCATAAATTAACGACAGGGCCAACAGTTACATCCAATGCACCTTCAGTCACTTTATTTAAACGAATCGCTTCGGCCAATACTTTGGCAAAATCTGCTGAAATCTCAATCGGTGTATTCACTTGGGTATTTTGATTGAAACGACTCAATTCCGAATCTTTTTTGTAAGTGGACATTTTCGCGTTCACATCTTTTAAGATAGCTTCAATTTCTTCATGCGTCTTTTCAGATGTTGCTTTCATTGAGCCTTCATCAAGGTATTTAACATGATAAGTTGTTCCCATTGTTTTACCACTTAATGAGATAACTTTTGTTTCTTTTTCACAGGCTGCAAGACTTAATGCCATTGCCACCGCCACGATACCGCTTATTAATTTTTTCATCTGGATTTCCTAAATCTGTGAACTACTAGCAAACTAAACAAAATTTACCTGTAATCATAGAAAATTTTCTAAAAACACCTTAAATATTGACCGCACTTCATCACAAAGTGCGGTCAGTTTTCATGATGTTTTGATTAACTAAAATCAACCACCGAAGTCATCTAATAAGATGTTTTCATCTTCAACACCGAGGTCTTTCAACATTTTGATTACCGCAGCGTTCATCACTGGAGGTCCACACATGTAGTATTCACAATCTTCAGGTGCTTCATGATTTTTCAAGTAGTTTTCATAAAGTACGTTGTGAATAAAGCCGGTGTAACCTGTCCAGTTATCTTCTGGTAACGGATCAGATAATGCCACGTGCCATGTAAAGTTAGGATTTTCGGCTTGAAGCTGATCAAAATCTTCTACATAGAACATTTCACGTTTAGAGCGTGCACCATACCAGAATGACATTTTACGTTTAGAGTGTAAACGTTTTAATTGGTCAAAGATATGAGAACGCATTGGCGCCATACCTGCACCACCACCGATAAAGACCATTTCATTGTCGGTATCTTTCGCAAAGAATTCACCGAATGGACCTGAAATTGTCACTTTATCACCTGGTTTTAATGACCAAATGTAAGAAGACATTTGGCCTGGAGGCGCATCAGGTTGACGTGGTGGAGGCGTTGCAATACGCACGTTAAGCATAATGATGCCTTTCTCTTCTGGGTATGAAGCCATTGAGTAAGCACGGATAATATGCTCATCCACTTTAGACACATAACGCCATAAATCGTATTTGTCCCAATCTTCGTGGTATTCTTCTGGAATATCAAAATCTTTATAGTAAACCGTATGTGGATCAGCTTCGATTTGGATATAACCACCCGCACGGAAAGGTACTTCTTCGCCTTCAGGAATCGCTAATTTAAGCTCTTTAATGAAGGTTGCTTTGTTATCATTAGAAATAACAGTACATTCCCATTTTTTCACGCCGAAAATTTCTTCTGGAAGTTCAACGTCCATATTGCCTTTTACATTCACTTGGCAAGCTAAACGATAACCTTCTTTTGCTTCACGTTTATTAATGTGAGAAAGTTCGGTTGGGAGAATTTCACCACCGCCACTTTTTACTTTCACAATACATTGGCCACAAGAGCCACCGCCACCACAAGCAGAAGAAACGAAGATACCCTTACTTGCTAAAGCACCAAGTAATTTGCCGCCAGCTGGTAAAGTGATCGCTTTTTCAGGATCATCATTAATAGAAATGGTGATGTCACCAGAATCCACTAATTTTGATTTAGCGAATAAAATAATCGCAACGAGCACTAAAAGGATAACCGTAAATGCCGCAACACCTAATAATAAAATTGAAGATTCGCTCATTTATGCCTCCTTATAACTGAATTCCAGAGAATGACATAAAGCCAAGCGCCATCAAGCCTGCAGTAATAAAGGTAATCCCTAATCCTTTTAAGCCTGCCGGTACATCGGCATATTTCATTTTTTCGGTTAAGCCTGCAAGTGCAACGATTGCTAACATCCAACCTAACCCTGCACCCACACCATAAACTGCAGATTCTGCAAAAGTGTATTCACGTTGTACAGCAAAAGATACACCACCAAAGATCGCACAGTTTACAGCGATAAGTGGAAGGAAAATACCTAATGCGTTATAAAGTGCTGGGAAGAATTTATCTAAAGTCATTTCAAGTAATTGAACAAGACCCGCAATAATCCCGATAAAGGTAATAAAGTTTAAAAACTCAAGGCTTACACCTTCTACCAATGCGCCATCCTTTAATACATGTTCGTATACAAATTGGTTCGCAGGCACCGCAATACCAAGTACCACTGTTACCGCAACACCAAGGCCAAACGCCGTAGAAACTTTCTTAGAAACTGCAAGGAAAGTACACATCCCTAAGAAGAAAGAAAGCGCCATGTTTTCAATGAAGATCGCCTTCACGAATAGGCTAATATAATGTTCCATTGATTATTTCTCCTGTTGCTCAGGTTTCCACGTTCTTAAGCCCCAAATAACGAAGCCGATAATAAAGAACGCACTTGGTGCAAGAAGGAATAAACCGTTTGGTTGATACCAACCACCGTCTTGAATTGTTTGGAATACAGGGAAACCAAATAAACGACCAGAACCAATTAGTTCACGTAATGTTGCAACAATTAATAAGATCGCACCATAACCTAAACCGTTACCGATACCATCAACAAAGCTTTCTAGCGGAGGTGATTTCATCGCAAACGCTTCTGCGCGTCCCATTACGATACAGTTTGTAATGATAAGACCAACGAATACAGAAAGTTGTTTAGATAAACCATAAGCATAAGCTTTTAGTACTTGGTCAACTAAGATTACTAAAGATGCGATAATCGCCAGTTGCACAATGATACGGATACTATTTGGAATATAGTTGCGAATCAATGAAATGAACAAACTGGAGAAACCGGTTACCAAACTTACCGCAATCGCCATAACGATCGCGGTTTGTAATTGGGTCGTTACCGCTAATGCAGAACAGATACCCAAAATTTGCAAGGCAATCGGGTTATTTTTAACAATAGGATCGAATAAAAGACCTTTTAAGTTTACTTTTGCATCAGCCATTATTTGATTTCTCCTGCTTTAAATTTCGCTAAGAATGGACCAAAGCCATTTTGGCTGAACCAATAATCAAATGAACCTTGAACACCATTACTGGTTAAAGTTGCACCTGATAAACCATCTACACCGTGCTCTTTATCTGCAGCAGAGCTACCTTTATAGATTTTGAATTTTTGGTTACCTTGTTCATCGAATAATTTTTTATCAACGAACTGTGCTTGCCAACGTGGGTTCGCAATTTCGCCCCCAAGACCAGCTGTTTCACCTTGATCATAGTAAGTAATACCTTTGATGGTATTCGCATCTGGTGCAACAGAAACAAAACCATACATGGTTGACCATAAACCACGGCCATACATTGGTAATACCACTTGGGTTACATTGCCTTGTTCATCTTTTACAAGATAAACACGCGCTTGGTTTGCACGAACCTTAATTCCTGCTTTATCAGCCTCAGCTGGGATAGCTTGGCTTTTAGCGGGATCTTTAACGGCATCTTTAGGTTCAAATTTATTAATTTCTTCTGCTGAAGCTTGAACGTAATCACCACTTTGCAAATCAACTAAACGTGGTTCAATAAATTTGCTGTAAGTGTCTTTAATTACTGATGCATTATCTTCTTTCATTAAGCCAGCAACAGTTAAAATGTTACGTTGAACGTCGAGTGCTTTTTGTTCATCTTGTTTGGATTTTAATGCTACTGCAGCACCAGAAACCACGATAGAACACACTAAACTTAGCAACACAACAACGGTAACTGTACCGCTAACGCTATCTTTATTAAATTTAGCCATTTGTTCTTGCTCTCCGACGTTTGATATTTGCTTGAACCACGATGTAGTCGAAAATTGGTGCAAATAAGTTTGCAAATAAAATCGCTAACATCATCCCTTCTGGATAAGCTGGGTTCACTGTACGAATTAATACCGCCATCACGCCAATTAACGCACCGTACCACCATTTACCCGTGTTGGTAAATGAAGCTGATACTGGGTCGGTTGCCATAAAGATCATACCAAGTGCAAAACCACCTAATACAAAGTGCCAATGCCAAGGCATTGAGAACATTTGGTTAGAATCAGAACCGATTAAGTTGAATAAGGTTGCTGTACCAATCATACCGATCATGACACCAGCCATAATGCGCCAAGAAGCAATTCGAGTGAATACAATCACTGCACCACCGATTAACAACGCAAGCGTTGAAACCTCACCCATTGAACCTGGAATATTACCAATGAATGCATCCATCCAAGTAATAGGTTGACCGGTTACAGTGTGTTGTAATGCTGCTTGACCACCTTGAGACCATTGTGAAAGTGCGGTTGCACCAGAGAAACCATCTGCAGCAGTCCATACTAAGTCACCGGAAATTTGAGCCGGATAAGCAAAGAATAAGAACGCACGACCAGCAAGCGCTGGGTTCATAAAGTTACGACCTACACCACCGAAGATTTCTTTCGCTACCACGATACCAAAGGTGATACCTAGTGCAGCTTGCCATAGTGGTAATGTTGGTGGAACGATTAACGCAAATAAAATGGTTGAAACGAACATCCCTTCATTTACTTCATGACCACGCACCACTGAGAATAATAATTCCCAAATTGTACAAACGGTAAATACCACTAAGTAAATTGGTAAGAAGAAGATCGCCCCTAACGCCATTTTTGAGCCCCAAGTTGCATTATTGGTTAAATCTAAACCTAATGAACTTGCAAGCGCATAGTGCCAATCGTTAGCAATTAATTGATCTAAATTGCCTAATTGATTTAAGGCAGGGATCGCTTGGTTACCCACATTGTACATCCCGTAGAAAATCGCTGGGAACAACGCAAGGAAAACCGTAATCATCATACGTTTTGAGTCTAACGCATCACGAACGTGTGTGTTTTTGTGCGTTACCGTACCTGGTGTATAAAGCAAGGTATAAATCGATTCAAAGACCGGATAAAGCTTGCTGTATTTACCACCTGGTAAAAACGCGGGTTCCATTTTTTCAAAAAGATTTTTTAAACCCATTTTTAACCTTCCTTCTCAATCTTATCTAATACTTGACGCAAGATTGAACCGTATTCATATTTGCCCGGGCAAACGAAAGAACATAATGCTAAGTCTTCTTCATCTAATTCAAGACAACCTAACGCTTGTGCGCCATCGGTATCGCCCACGATTAAATCACGTAATAATAATGTCGGTAAAATATCCAACGGCATTACGCGCTCATAGCTACCGATTGGTACCATTGCACGCTCACCACCATTCTCTGCAGTAGTGAAGTTGAATAATTTTTTACCAAAGTGGCCTAATACGGTACGGGTAATCGAATATTTGTTCGATTGTGGAGTGATCCAACCTAAGAACTCTTTCTCATTACCTTCTGCAATCACAGAAACTTGTAATGCATAACGACCTAAATAGTCGTGAGCATCTTTTGCTGTTTGACCACAAAGCACAGAACCAGAAATCACACGGTTATTACCGTCTTTTAACTCACCTGCCGTTAATTGAGAAAGGTTAGCACCAATTACGGTACGAACTAGACGAGGCTCTTTCACTTGCGGACCAGCAAGAGAAACAACGCGCTCAACATAAAGTTCGCCCGTAGTGAATAATTTACCTACAGCAATCACATCTTGGTAATTGATGTGCCATACGGTTTTATGAACACCAACCGGATCGATAAAGTGAATATGTGTACCCACTAAACCTGCAGGGTGAACACCGCCAAAATCATGTACTTTTAGGTTAGCTAAATCCACGGTTGGGATATTGCTATCACCCGCTTTACATAGATTTAATGGTTTATTTGGGAATAGACGACTTAATACTGTTAAACCGTCAATAAAATCTTGCCAATGCTCTTTTAACACCACCTCTGGATTTGCTGCCAAAGGATTGGTATCCATCGCATTTACAAACAGAGAAGAAGGTTCTGCATCTAAGGCAGGCACTTTGCTGAACGGACGGGTGCGGAACGCTGTCCACAAACCGGATTCAACGAGGTTTTGTTTAACTTGTTCAGAAGAAAGCGTATTGAGCTCACCTGCGTTATATTTAGCGAAAGTAACTTGATCGTTACCTTGCACATCAATGACCACAGATTGTAATACACGTTTTTCGCCACGATTAATTACAGTGATAGTACCACTCGCAGGGGCTGTGAAAACCACTCCTGGGTTTTTCTTGTCTTCAAAAAGCACTTGGCCTTTTTTCACGACATCGCCTTCACGTACCTTCATAGAAGGACGCATACCCACATACTCTTCACCAAGAATCGCAACCTGATTCACAGCGTTACCGCTATGGATTACTTGTGCTGGTTTTCCTGCAATAGGAAGATCCAAGCCTTTTTTGATTGTAATCATACTGTTTGCACTACTTTTCTAGGTTAAAAACACGATTGCGATTAAGGCATACACCCTAAAAACAATCTCGCGATTGAGCGTGACAGAAAACACTTTAAGATCAAAGCATTATTAACTGACACATAAATTTAAAAACTCAAATCTGTTTAATTCCTCGACGAGTAAGGAATTACTCACACATCCAGAAATTGAAATTCGAAAATTAAAAGCGCCTTATTCTATCGAAAAATGGGCTTTTATTCCACTTTACACCCTTACTTTTTGTGAAATATTTGTGAATCTTTTAGGCTTATACTTATTAGGAGTTAAAAATAAATAGAAATTAAAAAAGAGAGAATGTCTCTTACCTTCTCTCTTCTTATGAAAATCTAATATAGGGAACGTAAGGAAATACTTACTGTCCAACACCAAGACAATTTGGTGATTTTGGAAATGCTTCACCTAGACTCTCCCATTCGCTTTTTGTATAGAGGTGAAGCGCTAATGCGTGAATGCCATTTTTTAAATCATCGGCAAAAAGTTGGTAAAGTTTTTGGTGACGCTGCACCTTGCGCATGCCTTCAAAAGCATCGCTGACAATCACTAATTTAAAATGAGAATCAGCCCCTCGACCGGAACTGTGCATATGACTTTCATTTTCTACGGTGGCAAAGTGCGGTTGAAATTCGGCTTGAATTCTCTCTAATAATTCTTGCTGTTTTGACATAAATAAACTCCCTAACTTTTTGCTATACATTCAGCGTTAAGTTTGTAAGAATAACACAAATTAACCTAATTCAATGAGGAAATTATGAAAGTAACAAACAAAATCAAAGTATTATCAACAATGACATTGGCGGCTGCGACATTATTTTTAGCAGGTTGCCAAGCGCAATCTAATACCTTAACTTTTACCCCTCAATCGCCAACTGCATCAATGAATATTAACCAATCAGCAGTGGTAACAGTCAATACTCGCGATTCTCGTCCACAACAAGAAATTGCAACTTATACTAAATCAGGTGAGCTGATTAAATTAAATGCCTCACCAAGCGTCACTCAACTTTTCCAACAAGTAATGCAACAAAATTTAGTCAGCAAAGGTTTCCGCATTGGACAAGCTAATAATGCAAATGCTGGTGTAACCGTTGAAGTGAAAGAATTCAACACTCACGTAGATCAAGGTAATTTACGTTATACCTTGAACAGCAAAATCCAAGCAGTTGTTTATGTACAAGGTCCACGCGGACAATACAACAAAACCTTTAATGCGACCCGTTCACAATCTGGCGCATTTAATGCGAGCAATGATGAAATTCAAAAAGTATTAGGTGAAACCTTCAAAGATATTGTTAATAATATCTATCAAGATCAAGAAGTTACTAACGCAATTAATCAATATACCAATTAATTAAAAAGTGCCGTGTCCTTTTCAATAATCACTTGACGAATACGCCTTTCAAGCGTAACATTCGACCGATTTTTTAACGAGAAGGACACACACTTTGGACAGTCATAGTCGATACCGAATATCGCTTTAGACTCTCGCCTCTTATCAGCGAGAGCTCGCTGGTAATCAATTTACCTTTCTTCGGCATCTTTTATCGAACGAAACCCATTTTTAAAACATACAAAAATTTGACCGCACTTTTCTCTAGTGCCAATTTCGTTTGATCTTTTTTTGTTCACAGTTGGATCTTCATAATCCCAAAAGGAGTATGACCAATGATTAACGCTTTTGCCATTAACGATTCCCGCTTGCTTCGTATTGATGACGAACCAGCCGATCTCAGCTCTGCCATTTGGTTAGATTTGCTGGAGCCGACAGGGGAAGAACGTGAAATGTTGCAAGAAGGCTTAGGACAAAGTCTCGCCTCATTCCTCGAATTGGAAGATATCGAAGCGTCCGCACGTTTCTTCGAAGACGAAGATGGCTTGCACTTGCACTCATTCTTCTATTGTGAAGACGAAGAAAACTACGCTGACCTCGCAAGCGTAGCATTTACTATTCGTGATGGTCGTTTATTCACCCTGCGTGATCGTGAATTACCGGCATTCCGTTTATATCGTATGCGTTCCCGTAGCCAACGCTTATTGGAATGCAATGCGTATGAAGTCTTACTCGACTTATTTGAGACCAAAATTGAGCAATTAGCCGATGTTATCGAAAACGTTTATGCGGATTTAGAAAAATTAAGTCGCGTGATTTTAAACGGTACGCAAGATGAAGCTTTCAATGAAGCCTTAAATACCCTAACAGAACAAGAAGATACCAGTTCTAAAGTGCGTTTGTGTTTGATGGATACACAACGTGCATTGGGTTTCTTGGTGCGTAAAACTCGCTTACCGCCAAATCAGTTAGAACAAGCACGAGAAATCTTACGAGATATCGAATCATTGCAACCGCATAATGAATCATTGTTCCAAAAAGTAAACTTTTTAATGCAGGCGGCAATGGGTTATATTAATATCGAGCAGAATAAAATCATGAAATTCTTCTCGGTGGTGTCGGTGATGTTCCTACCGGCAACACTTGTGGCATCTACTTACGGGATGAACTTTGAATTTATGCCAGAGATCCATTTTAAATATGGTTACCCAATGGCTATTGGCTTAATGATTGGTGCGGCGCTTACGCCTTATATCTATTTTAAACGGAAAGGTTGGTTATAATGGAAATTTCCCAAACTGCATTATTTTTAGGATCGATTATCGATCTGTATTGTTTAGTGTTAATTTTACGCGTATGGCTCCCCTTAGCGAACGTGGATTATTACAATCCTATTTCTCAATTTACGCTAAAATTTACCCAACCGGTTATTGCGCCATTACGTAAAGTTTTTCCTGTGGTGAAAAAAGTGGAAACTGCGGCACTGTTTTTAGTCTTCTTGCTTTGCGGACTAAAATCGATTCTCTTTGGCGGATTAAATTTCAGTTTCTTCTTGCTATTGGGCATATTAGGACTAATTAAAAATATCGGTGTGGCCATTTTCTATGTGTTAATCGCCGGTGCAATTTTAAGTTGGTTTAATCGTGGCAATAATCCTGCATTCTATGCGTTATATCAACTTACCGAACCATTATTGAAACCCATTAAACGCATTTTACCAACTATAGGCATGATTGATTTTTCACCAATGGTGATCGCCATTATCCTATTATTTTTGAATAATCTCTTTTACGATTACTTTAACCTTTTATGGGCAATTGCCGCTTAAATTGCGGTCAAAAATAATATTATTTTTTCGGGCTGGATTTTCCAGCCCTTATTGTAAATGTGATAAGTAAATTTAGTTATGTCAGCAATCGAACAAACACCTGAAGGACTACGTCTTAAAATCATTCTGCAACCCAAAGCCAGTAAAGATCAAATTGTGGGATTACATGATGATGAACTCAAAATCACGATCACCGCACCACCTGTTGATGGTCAAGCAAATGCTCACTTGCTGAAATTTTTGAGTAAAACATTCAAGGTACCTAAGAGCTCAATAGTTCTTGAAAAAGGTGAATTAAACCGACATAAACAAGTTTGGATTCCTTCGCCCAAATTAATTCCATCTGAAATTCAAAATCTCTTATAAAATCAGTAAAAAAATCACTGCACTTTCTACCAATTTTCCCCGTTTTACGCTATCCTATACCACATTTTATAAAGCAAAATATGCCGCAAAGTGCGGTCAAAATTTAAGGTGATTTTCTATGCAACAACATTACCGTCCTGATTTGATTGAACCTGCCGTTCAACAATATTGGGCTGAAAATAAAGTCTTCAAAGCGATCAAAGATACGTCTAAAGAAAAATATTACTGTCTTTCAATGTTCCCTTACCCATCAGGTCGTTTACACATGGGTCATGTGCGTAACTACACCATCGGTGATGTGGTTTCTCGTTATCAACGTATGAACGGTAAAAATGTTTTACAACCGATTGGTTGGGATGCATTCGGTTTGCCAGCGGAAGGTGCTGCGATTAAAAACAAAACTGCACCAGCAAAATGGACTTACGAAAATATTGAATACATGAAAAACCAGCTCAAAATGTTGGGCTTTGGTTATGACTGGGATCGCGAAATTGCGACTTGCCGTCCGGAATACTACAAATGGGAACAATGGTTCTTCACCGAGCTTTATAAAAAAGGCTTAGTTTACAAAAAAACCTCAACTGTAAACTGGTGTCCAAACGATGAAACCGTATTGGCGAACGAACAAGTGCACGAAGGTTGCTGCTGGCGTTGTGACACTCCGGTAGAACAAAAAGAAATCCCACAATGGTTTATTAAAATCACTGACTATGCAGAACAATTACTAGGTGGATTAGACCAACTACCACAATGGCCAGACATGGTTAAAACCATGCAACGTAACTGGATTGGCCGTTCTGAAGGGGTGGAAATTACGTTTAATGTGGCGGATACCGCAGAAAAAGTTTCAGTTTATACCACCCGCCCAGATACTTTCTATGGTGTGAGCTATTTAGGTATCGCAGCTGCTCACCCATTAGCAGAATTAGCAGCAGAAAAAAATCCTCAATTGGCTGAATTCATCCGTGAAGCAAAAAATGCCAAAGTGGCAGAAGCAGACCTTGCTACTATGGAGAAAAAAGGGATGGCAACCGGCTTATTCGCTATTCATCCATTAACCGGTGAAAAATTACCAATTTGGGTCGCAAACTTTGTATTAATGCATTACGGTACTGGCGCAGTCATGGCAGTTCCAGCACATGACCAACGCGACTTTGAATTTGCTCAAAAATACAATTTGCCAATTAAACAGGTAATCGCACCGCTTGCAGATGAAGAAATTGATTTAACCAAACAAGCTTTTGTTGAACACGGTAAATTAGTGAACTCTGCTGAGTTTGATGGTTTAGATTTTGATGCTGCATTCAACGGTATTGCGGACAAATTAGAAAAATTAGGCATGGGCAAACGCCAAGTTAATTATCGTTTACGTGACTGGGGCGTTTCCCGTCAACGTTATTGGGGTGCACCAATTCCAATGCTCACCTTACCAAACGGTGAAACCATACCGGCACCAATCGAAGATTTACCGATTATTCTGCCGGAAGATGTGGTCATGGATGGTGTGAAAAGTCCAATTAAAGCCGATCCAAATTGGGCGAAAACCACTTTCAACGGAGAACCTGCGTTAAAAGAAACCGATACTTTTGATACCTTTATGGAATCGTCCTGGTACTACGCACGTTACACCTCACCAAGCTATGCTGAAGGCATGTTGGATAAAGATGAAGCCAACTACTGGTTGCCGGTGGATCAATATATCGGCGGTATCGAGCACGCGACAATGCACTTGCTCTACTTCCGTTTCTTCCACAAATTATTGCGTGATGCAGGTTTCGTAACGAGCGATGAGCCAGCACAAAAATTATTATGCCAAGGCATGGTATTAGCTGATGCGTTCTACTACACCAGCCCGACTAACGAGCGTATTTGGGTAAGCCCAACGCAAGTGACCCTTGAGCGTGATGAAAAAGGTCGTATCATCAAAGCCACTGATCCGGAAGGCCGTGAATTGGTTCATACGGGTATGACCAAAATGTCGAAATCCAAAAACAACGGTATCGACCCACAAGAGATGGTGGAAAAATACGGTGCAGATACTGTGCGTCTCTTCATGATGTTCGCGTCTCCTGCAGAAATGACACTTGAATGGCAAGAATCTGGTGTTGAAGGTGCGAAACGTTTCTTAGGCCGTGTATGGAATTTGGTGTATGAATACAGTCAAAATCCTGCAAAAACTGCTTTAGATATGACCGCACTTTCAGCTGACCAAAAAGCACTTCGCCGTGATGTGCATAAAACGATCGCGAAAGTGAGCGATGATATTGGTCGCCGCCAGACTTTCAATACCGCTATTGCAGCAGTGATGGAGTTAATGAATAAATTGACCCGTGCGCCATTAGAAAATGAACAAGATCGTGCTGTGATGGCAGAAGCATTAAGCGCAGTCGTGCGTATGCTTTACCCAATCACACCACATATCTGCTTTGAGTTATGGAAAGCTTTAGGTAACGAAAGCAACATCGACCATGCAGAATGGGTGAAAGCTGATGAAGCGGCGATGGTAGAAGATGAAAAACTTATCGTGGTTCAAGTCAACGGTAAAGTACGTGGTAAAGTGACTGTCGCAGCTGATGCGGATGAAGAAACCGTGAAAACGGTTGCATTTGCAGATGAAAATGTGAAGAAATTTACTGACAATACACAAATCGTGAAAGTGATTTATGTACCAGGTAAGTTATTAAATGTGGTGGTTAAACCGCAATAATCCATAAAATAACCGCATTTTATTCCAAGAGTTGCATAAACGACTCTTAAACAAAATAAAGTGCGGTGAATTTTACAGGTAATTTTTATGATGAAATCAATCAAAACGATCTGCTTTGTTGGGGCTACTGTCTTTTTAACGGCTTGTGGTTGGCACTTCGATAATGGTGCGGCTGTTCCTGCAGAATTAAAAACAATGGCTCTTGAAAGTAGCGACCCATACAGTGAAATGTCAATGGCAATGCGTAAGCAACTGCTTAGCAACAACGTAAACCTTGTTCCTGCAAAACAAGGTGTGCCAGTGTTGCGTTTAAATAAACAGACTTCAAGCGATAAAGTCGCATCTGTCTTTAAACAAGGCCGTGAAGCAGAAAAAGTACTGACTCTTGATGTTGAAGCAAGTGTACGTTTGGCAAACGGAGAAACCTATCCAATCTCTGCAAAAATCAACCGTACTTTCTTTGATAACTCACGTGCTGCATTAGCAAAATCAGCTGAACGTGATGTGATTTGGAATGATATGCGTGAACAAGCGGCTCGCCAATTAATTAATAAAATGGCCGCCTTGCAACATCAAGTTCAAGGAAAATAATGAACCGCATTTTTCCTGAGCAACTGGCCTCTAACCTGAACAGCCATTTAGCGAAAGTTTATTTCTTGGTTGGGACAGATCCCCTGTTGCTCAGTGAAAGTGAAGATCTGATTCATCAATCTGCTCTTCTTCAAGGTTTTGATGAAAAAAATCAAATCACTATAGATACTAATACTGACTGGCCCGCATTAATCGAGGCCAGCCAGTCTATGGGACTCTTCTTTAATAAGCAAGTTTTCATTCTCAATTTACCCGAAAATTTGACCACACTTTTGCAGAAAAACCTTCTGCAATTTATCAGTGGATTAAATGAAGATAGCTTGCTTGTCCTCACCTTGCCTAAATTGTCTAAAGCAGCCGAAAAACAAGAGTGGTTTATTCAGGCGAATCAACTTGAGCCACAAGCTATTATCGTGAACTGCCAAACACCGAACTCAGAACAACTTTCTCGTTGGGTGAAGCATCGTACAAAAAATATGGGATTATCAGCTGATGAGGAAGCCATTCAATTGCTTTGTTACAGCTATGAAAACAATCTACTGGCATTGAAACAAGCATTACAGCTTTTAGATTTGCTTTATCCTGATCACAAACTCACGTATAACCGCGTTAAATCAGTCGTAGAGCAATCTTCTGTTTTTACCCCTTTCCAATGGATTGATGCATTGCTATCAGGCAAAGCAAACCGCTCAAAGCGAATTTTACGTGGTTTACAAGCTGAAGATGTGCAACCTGTCATTTTATTGCGTACTTTACAGCGTGAACTACTCACGTTGTTAGAATTAACAAAACCACAGCTACGCAATCCATCTCTTCAAATGAGTTTGCCAACACAGACACTCAAAGCGGATTTTGATCGCCTCAAAATTTGGCAGAATCGTCGTCATCTTTATACTGCAGCGATACAACGACTCACCTATCAAAAGCTCTTTGAAATATTGCAAGAATTAGCAGATATTGAGCGCATAACCAAACAAGAATATGCTCAAGACGTGTGGGTAAAATTGGCAGACTTATCGGTTAAAATTTGTTTATAAAAAAATCTCGGCGTTAACCGAGATTTTTTATTATTGCGCAATTTTTAAATCTTGATACAGATAATTTCGATAGCTATTCACTAAATCCATATCCTCGGAATCTTCTAGCTTACCTTGGCTTAACTGACGCATAGCAATATTCGCTCGCATAAAGTCATCTTTCGGAGATAAACCTGCCACATCAAGTAATACACCACCAACAAAGGCTAAATCTAAGAAATCTTGCTGTTGAACAAAGTCGGTTTTACGATTAGTTCTAACTACAAATTGAGTCACATAATCTGGATTTGCAAAATTACCTTTTTTCGGTGGAAGCTGATTATCAAAAGCGACTTGGTGATCACCAAAATAACCGAATACATAAGGTGTTTCACGTGATTTTAAATAATCATTTAAACCTTCGATTGCCTCATTGAGGCTAGCAATGCGATCAATATAATCATTTAGGCAGGAAATCGCTTTTCCCCCTAAACGCTTACTCGCCAAATTAAAGTGGTTTGGCATATTCGTGTTGTAAGGGCCGTGCTCTTTCATCGTGAGCACATAAACAAACATAGGTTGTTGTACATTTTCCAATGATGGATGCTGTTTCTGCAGAATCAGTTTGGTGTAATACATCATCTCTTCACTGCTAATATGCCAGAGATTTTTGCTGATTGATGCGGGATAGCCTAAATCTTGTGGTTGCAACATCAAATCAAAACCAAAGTGGTCATAGGCAGGTTTTGCGTTGTAGTTACCTTTCGTAAAAGGTGATAATGCTACACAAAAATAGCCTTGCTCACGGAGATTTTTAATAAACCCCGTCTGTAAGTGTGGTACAACCGAATAAAACACGCCACTTGCCAAAGCACCAAAATCCGTTGAAGGCACACCAGCAAGGAAAGCAAATTCAGATTTCCACGTTGCGCCGCCCACCGTATGTACACGCAATGGACTCACAAATGCGGTATCTTCTTGCTTATTAAACATCGAAAATGGCGGGATGGTTTCTGCATCAAAATCAAATTGATGCGGATTTAAAGTTGATTCTTGTAGACACACCACTATATCTGGCTTTTCTGCACTTTCAGTTTTACTCTCAGATTTTTCATTTAAAAGTGCGGTCATTTTTTCTTTAAATTTTTGGCTATTACCTTCAAATTCTGGCACTTTAAAGAATACGCCACGACAAGACATAGGCAGGTTTAAGAAAACATCTCGACCATCATCCGGCAATGAATCTAGCCAGACTTTTGTCGCATCCGGATCTTTAGAATAATGCCACATTAAACCAAAGCTCGTTGCAGCGAGTATTGCTGCAAATACGCGGAATCCAGTAGATACAGTTTCAACATCCGACCAGCCAAAGATAGCATAACCCAACAGACCTAATAGCCCTAATACACCGAAAATGGCCCCTTTATAATGTAAAAGGGTTTCCCAATTTCGCCAGTCTGTCACGAGCCAAAAATCGGAAATGAGTAAAGGTTGTTTGTAGTAATGGATTTTCATTCGATGGAATAACATCAACACCACAAAAAGTACGGACGCAAAATTCAATCCGCGTTGCCATTGACCTGTTATCGCAAACATTGCGCTAAACAATAAGACGAATAATGCAATCGCAAAAAAATATGTCCAGCGATAGTGCGAATTGACGATAAAAATCACCGTCGCAATAAAAAATAAACTCAGAAAAATGCTTGGAATCATAATAAATAAATTTGATTAAATGTTATTTGACACTTTCAACCACTAAACGCTGAATCAGCTTTAAATTGGCTGGTGGGAATTGCCCTGCATCAAGCTCCCCTTGTTCAAGCCAGAAGCCTTCCTGGCCTTCGCGTCCAAAAGGCTCGCCGATCCATTCAGTGACCAGATAAAAACTAAAATCTAAAATTTTGGTTGGATATTCAAATTGAAAACGTTCGTACAGCTCAGCATTTAAAATGTGAATGCCAATCTCTTCTTCCAATTCTCTTTTTAAAGCTTCTTCAGGTGTTTCACCTGCATCAACTTTGCCACCTGGAAATTCTAATGCCTGTGCAAAATCTTGCCCTTCTAAACGCTGGGTCAAATATAGCTGCCCAAATTCATTACGAATAATCCCTGCCGCAACTTGAATGATAGGCTTAGTCATCGTTTTTCCTTATCTCAAAAGTAGAAAGAGCGGTCATTTTTAGCGGTGTTTTAAACACGCAAAAATTTAACCGCTCTTTACCTTAACTAAGCATATCGGGCTTTACTGCCGTGACAATGCTTGTATTTTTTACCTGACCCACAAGGACAAGGTTCATTACGTCCAATATGGCGATCAGAATAGTCCTCGCTTTGAGCTTGCTCTGTGTTTTCACCTACAGGATGATGCGTTTGAGCTTCACGCTCAGCCATTGCTTGACGTGCACGTTCTGCTTCTTCCATCTCTTCCTGGGTACGTACTTTCACACGAGTGAGTGTGGTAATCACATGATGTTTTAAAGAATCTAACATTTCAGTAAACATACGGAAAGATTCTTTTTTGTACTCTTGTTTTGGATCTTTTTGCGCATAACCACGTAAATGGATACCTTGACGTAAATAGTCCATTGCCGCCAAGTGCTCTTTCCAAAGCTCATCAAGAGTTTGTAACATCACACCTTTTTCGAAATGACGCATGGTTTCTTCACCCGCAAGCGCTTCTTTCGCTTTGTATTCGTCTTCGGCTTCTTGAATAATGCGCTCACGCAAGTTTTCTTCATGAAGATTGTTATTTTCTTCCAACCAATGTTCAATTGGTAACTCAAGACCAAACTCTTGTGCTAAACGCTCTTCTAAGCCTTTAATATCCCATTGTTCTTCCAACGATTGTGGTGGAATATATTGGTCAATCACATCGTTAAATACATCGCTGCGAATTGCTTTGATAGTCTCTGAAATATCATCGTTATCGAGCAAGTAATTACGTTGTTCGTAAATTGCATGACGTTGGTCATTAGCCACATCATCATATTCAAGCAAGTTTTTACGACCATCAAAGTGGAAGGCTTCTACTTTCGCTTGCGCTGATGCAATCACTTTCGCGAGAAGTTTAGACTCCATCGCTTCACCTGGTTGGGTGAATGCTTTACGCATCATATTTAATTTACCTTCATTCAGATAAATACGCATTAAGCCATCTTCCAAAGAAAGGTAGAAACGTGAAGAACCAGGGTCACCTTGACGACCTGAACGACCACGCAACTGGTTATCAATACGACGTGATTCATGACGCTCTGTTCCGATAATGTGTAAACCACCGGCTTTCATCACGATTTCGTGATTTTTCTCCCACTCAGCTTTGATTGCTTCAATTTGCTCTGGTGTTGGATTATCCAATTTTGCCACTTGGGCTTTCCAGTTACCGCCTAGGATAATATCGGTACCACGACCTGCCATATTGGTTGCAATGGTTACTGCACCTGGCGCCCCCGCTTCAGCAACGATTTCCGCTTCTTGCGCATGGAATTTTGCATTCAATACGTTGTGTTTGATGCCCGCTTTATCTAACGCTTGAGAAAGCATTTCAGATTTTTCAACAGACACGGTACCCACAAGAACTGGCTGATTACGAGCGACGCAGTCTTTGATATCTTCAATAATCGCATTGAATTTGTATTCTTCATTCTCAAACATGACGTCCGTACGATCATCACGAATCATTGGACGGTTGGTTGGGATAACAACAGTTTCTAAACCATAAATTTGTTGAAATTCAAAGGCTTCGGTATCAGCTGTACCTGTCATACCCGCTAATTTGTCATAAAGACGGAAGTAGTTTTGGTAGGAAATAGAGGCAACAGTTTGGTTTTCGCTCTTAATTTCTACCCCTTCTTTCGCTTCGATCGCTTGGTGTAAACCATCAGACCAACGACGACCTGCCATTGTACGACCTGTGTGCTCATCGACGATCACGATCTCGCCATCTTTCACGATATAGTCTACATCGCGCTCAAATAAGGTGTTTGCACGTAATGCCGCCATAACGTGGTGTAATAACACAATACGCGCAGGTGAATAAAGTGAATCACCTTCTGGCATTAAACCTTGTTCAATTAACCAATTTTCAACTTTTTCTTGACCACGTTCTGTCAAATACGCTTGTTTGGTTTTAAGATCTAAGGTGTAATCGCCTTCACCGGTATATTCTTCCGTATCTTCTTTTTCTTGCTTAATTAAATTCGGAATTAATTTATTTACCGCAATATAAAGCTCTGAACTGTCTTCCGCTTGACCTGAAATAATCAACGGCGTACGTGCTTCGTCGATTAAGATAGAGTCCACTTCATCCACTAAAGCATAGCCTAAATGACGTTGGAAACGTTCTTCTTTGGAATGCGCTAAGTTATCACGAAGATAATCGAAACCTAATTCGCTGTTTGTCGCGTATGTAATATCTGCCGCATAAGCTTCACGTTTTGCTTCAGGCGGTAAACCTGGGATATTCACACCAACAGTCATACCTAAGAATTCAAATAACGGACGGTTGGTATCCGCGTCACGACGTGCTAAGTAATCATTCACGGTTACAACGTGTACGCCTTTACCTTCCAACGCCATTAAATAACAAGGCAAGGTTGCAGTTAAGGTTTTACCTTCACCCGTACGCATCTCTGCGATACAACGGTTTGTTAACACCATACCACCGATTAATTGCACATCGAAATGGCGCATACCGAGTACACGTTTACCCGCTTCACGCACGGTAGCAAACGCTTCAGGTAAAAGTTGTTGTAAGGTTTCACCATTAGCTAAACGGCTACGGAATTCTTCTGTTTTTGCTCTTAATTCATCATCACTTAATGCTTCAAAAGCTGGCTCCATTTTGTTGATTTTCGCAACTTGTTTTCTTAATCTGCGTAAAATACGTTCGTTACGGCTGCCAAAAATTTTTGTTAAAAAACTCATAATTTCTCTTTCAAATAAAAAATAAAAAGGATCATCCGATTAAAAAATCGGTTCGTTCAAAGATAAAAGAAAATTAAATGATGGCTGGGCCGGCACGAATAGGGGCAAAAACAGGGAATTCTGCCGCAATAAAGTGCGGTTGAATTTTTTCGTGTTTTTGATTGGAATGGGTTTTATGATTTGTTGGCTGAGGTTGAACTTGCAATGCTTGACGAATTTCACGCACCGCAATCAACATATGTTGTTCAGATGATGTTTGGTAATTTTCGCCACTCATATTTGATGAAGGCGGCGCCTCCAATCCCTGAGCAACAGGTAAAGCAAAAATCGCAATCATGCTTAACAGCAACTGCGACCAGAAATTTGTTTTACCTTTGTTTGATTTCATCATCTTATTGTCTCTGACAAAATTTGTGTGTATTGTATCGGAAATTCAACATAAAGTCATTATTGGGGTATTTTTGTGGAAAACAAGCATGAGCGTTATCAAAAAACCATGAATATTATTGATGTGCTAGAAGGATCACAATTTGCCAAAATCATGCAGAAAGGGTTAATGTTGAATGAACTGAACCAAAACATCAGCCGCCTTTTCCCTCAAGAATTTAAAGGACTTTTTCGGTTAGGCTCCATCACAGATGGGAAACTCTTTATCGAAGTCAAAAGTGCGGTCGTTCGCCAAGGGATTTTATTTCGCCAACGCGAATTACTCGCTGCAATTCAACCGACTTATCCAGAAGTAAAAGGCTTTGAGATTAAAATCAATCCAGAATTAACCTGCTAAACTAACCTTTAAAAATAGCGATTAATTCTTTTACCTTAACTCGTTTCTCTGAAGATTGACTGATCGAGCGCTGTACTTTAACGCGTTTAAATTTTGCCCCTTTGTAAATCTCACGTGTGAATTTTGTATCGTGGTTAGAAATCACGACAGAAATTTGCTTTTCTTTTTGTGCTTTCTTTGCACATTCCGCTAAATTCTTTTGATGCTCAAGCCCAAAAGCATTCCCCGCATATCCAGTAAAATTAGTATCTTGCGGAAGCGGTGCATAAGGCGGATCACAATAGATCACGCTGTGTTTATCCGCTAATTCAAATGTCTGTTGAAAATCAGCACATAAAAAGACCGCACTTTGTGCCTTATGAGCAAAATAGCGTAATTCATCTTCAGGGAAATAATGGGTTTTATAAGCGCCAAAGGGCACATTAAACTCATTTTTACTGTTATAACGGCACAAGCCATTAAACCCAAAGCGGTTCAAATAAAGAAACAACACCGAACGCTCGAAAGGATCAGTTGATTGATTAAAGGTATCTCGCTGTGCGTAATAATACTCAGCTGTATTGGCATTCTCTGCAAAGAAAATTGGCTTACAAGCCTCAATATAGGCATCCACATTGTCTTTGACGATATTAAATAAGTTAATCAAATCGGGATTAATATCCGCCAAAATATAACGTTCAAAATGAGAATTAAGAAAAACAGCTCCCGCGCCAACAAAGGGTTCAATCAAACACTGTTTTCTTTTTGGAAAGACTCGGTTGAGATCGTCCGTTAAACGAAATTTACCGCCCGCCCATTTCAAAAACGGGCGATGTTTAATTCGAGGTTTCGTTTTGTTATTTTTCGGACGCAACATGAGAGCAACGACAGTTAGTCATGTTGTGTGCAACGCTCAATCGCGTTTAACACAAGAGATTTGTCAGTATCAGTCGCCACATAGGCTTGACCAAGGGCTTTTAGCAACACAAGACGCAACTTGCCTGCCAGCACTTTTTTATCTCGCATCATATGCGGTAAATAATCGTCTGGTTGCATAGTATCAGGCGAAACGGTCGGCAAATTAGCACGCGCTAAAAGTTTTTCTAAACGTGCAACATCTTCAAAAGAGAGATCGCCTAATTGTTCGGATAATACGGCGGCCATCATGGTTCCAGCTGCAACAGCCTCACCATGTAACCAGTTTCCGTAACCTAAATGTGTTTCGATCGCATGGCCAAAAGTATGGCCGAGATTTAATAATGCACGATCACCTTTTTCAGTTTCATCGCGCGCAACAACATCCGCTTTGATTTGGCAACAACGCGCAATGCAATGCTGCAGTGACTGTTGATTTAACGCGACTAATTCATCAATATGTGCTTCAAGCCATTCGAAAAAGGCATAATCTAAAATCGCCCCATATTTAATGACTTCCGCAAGTCCCGCATTCACTTCACGTTTTGGCAAGGTATTGAGTGTAAGGGTATCAATGATCACCGTAGAAGGTTGATAAAACGCCCCAATCATATTTTTGCCCAATTCATGATTAACGGCTGTTTTACCACCAACAGAAGAATCCACTTGGGCTAATAATGTGGTAGGAATTTGAATAAAACGCACGCCACGCTGATAACTTGCTGCAGCAAAACCTGCCACATCACCAATCACACCACCACCTAATGCAATAATGGTGGTATCTCGCCCATGATTATGTTTTAAAAGTGCGGTAAAAATAAGGTTTAAAGAATCGAGCGTTTTATATTTTTCGCCATCAGGCAATAATACCGATTCAACCTGACAGCCGATTTTTTCTAAGGTTTGTGTAACGGGCTCAAGATAATATTGTGCGACGGTTGGATTAGTCACAATCATCACTTTATCCCCTTTCTTCAGCGGATAACAGGTTTCATCTTTAAGTAACCCTTCGCCAATATAAATAGGATAACGACGTTCTTTTAATTCAACATTTACGCACAACATTTTTAATCCTTAGAGTGAACCGTTTAAGCCGTTTAGATTATCAATTAAATCAACAATTTGATTAACCATTACTTTGGCATTTTGCTCATCTGTTGGCAAAGTAATATCTGCAATTTCTTCGTATAACGGATTGCGTACTTTGGCTAAGTCTTCCAACACTTGGCGCGGGTTATCCGTTCCTTGTAATAAAGGACGTTTTTTATCACGTTGCGTACGTTGATATTGTTTATCTACTGAGGTTTCTAAATAAATCACAATACCACGAGCAGAAAGATAATTACGATTCTCTTTTGACATCACTGCTCCCCCACCAGTGGAAAGCACAACGCCTTGTAATTGGGTTAATTCATTGATAATTCGCTCTTCACGCTTACGAAAACCTTCTTCGCCTTCTAAATCAAAAATCCAGCTAATGTCTGCTCCCGCACGTTCCTCAATTACTGCATCTGAATCGACAAAGTCCATATTCAATTGTTGCGCAAGCTGACGGCCAATGGTGCTTTTACCTGCGCCCATTGGACCTACTAAAAAAATATTACGTTTTTCAGCCATTGTTATTCTTCTAACTTACTTAAATAATGTTCAATTTAATCTTTCCTAATAAAAACTGGCCACCTGAAAAAATGGTAGCCCGAAAGATCACCCAAAAAATAATGAGGATTATCGCAATAAATCCCCCTATGTTTCAACCTTTAGCAGGAATTTATTTTAAGAAGAGCAAAAGTGCGGTCAGTTTTAGGAATGTTTATGAATGATAAAGTCAAATGTAGCATTGAGATAAAACATCCTAAAATTTAACCGCACTTTACAAACAAAAAAGGCTATTCAAACGAATAGCCTTTTCTTTTATCTGTTAGTTATTATAGATAACCAAACAAGCTTGTGAAAATGTAACCAAAGATACATGAAGTGATTACACCGATTAAGCCCGGTAAAATAAAGCTGTGGTTAATTACAAACTTACCAATGTGGGTTGTGCCTGAACGGTCGAATTGGATTGCCGCAAGGTCACTTGGGTAAGTTGGTAAAATGTAGTAACCGTAACAAGCTGAAGCAAAGGCTAATATAACAGCTGGATCAACGCCGATACCTAAAGCTAATGGAACGAATGCAACCAATGCTGCCGCTTGTGAGTTTACGAATTTAGAAATTAATAACAACATCACGGCGTAAGTCCAAGGATGTGCTTTTACCACATCACCAAGTGCTGCTTTCATCATTGGAGTGTGAACGGTAAACATGGTTTCTGCCATCCAAGAAATCCCGAATACAGCCACTAATGCAATCATACCTGAACGGAAAATTTCATTTTTACTGATTTTACCCGCATCAGTTTTAGTAAAGATAACAATTAATGCACCCGCTAATAACATGAAGATTTGAATAACGTGAACCATACTTAAATTCACTTTTTTCTTCGCAGTGTCTTTTAATACGATTGCAGCGTTATCGATAGTTTCAGTTTTATCACCCGCAGTGATGACAACATTGTTATCTTGAGCGGTAATTGTTTGAGCGACTTCACCTTTATCGTTATAAATTGCAACGTTATTGTAGGCTGTTTGTGTTTTCGCTTTGCTGTCTTTAACATCAAGCACTAATGTACCATCTTTTGCTAATGCAACAATTTTACCGTCTTTAACATTGAAAGATTTCACTGCTTTATCGGCAGAAACAATTTCAACTACTTGAGCTGGTGCTGATTTTTCAAAGGCTGGGCGTAAATCTTTAAAGTAACCTAATACCGCTACCACTAAAATTGCACCAAAGAAGATCCACATCGCATTCCAGCTAGATTGTGGTAATTTTTTATCTAATAATGATGTGCTATCACCATAAACATATTTTTTGAATTCTGGATCTTTTAATTTCTCTTGGAATTCTGGGTCTTTATCTAAATCTTTACCGCGGAACCAGCTGAAAATACCGATAGCCAATACACCGCAAAGGGTTGAAGGCACGGTAATTTTTAATAAATCTAAATAACCATCAAAACCTGCTAATGGTGTTTTAGCATTCACTAAGAATGTGGTTAAAGTCACTACTGCCACAGAAACAGGTGACGCAATGATACCCATTTGAGAAGCAATTGAGCTTGCTGCCATTGGACGTTCAGGACGAATATCATTTTTGATCGCAATATCATAAATGATTGGTAACATGGTATAAACCACGTGACCTGTACCACATAAAATAGTTAAGAAACAAGTTACAAATGGTGCCAAAATACTGACATATTTCGGGTTACGACGAAGCATTTTCTCCGCGATTTGTAACATGACATCTAAACCACCACTGGCTTGTAATGTTGCCGATGTCACTACCACCGCAAGGATAGTTAGCATTACATCGATAGCTGGCTTACCTGGTTCAATACCAAAGCCGAAAACAAGAACAATTAAGCCTACCCCACCAAGCATACCCAGTGCGATACCACCTTTTTTTGCCCCGTAAAACAAACAGATAAGAACAATAACAAGCTGAATAGCAAACTGGCTACCTTCACCTAGGTTCATTAGAAAATCCATAAGATACTCCGAATCATTTTATGGTTAATTAGAAAAAATTTTGATCGAATACTAGCATCAAAATTAACTCATAATAAGTACTTTTAAGGTAAATCTTGTTTTAAATCAAAAAATAAAGGGACTTAATAATAAAAGCAAATCTGAGAAAGATTAAAAAAGGAAAGTGCGGTCAGAAATTTAAGAGATTTAGATATATTTTTTTATTTGAAGATAAAGAATGTAGAAAAGAAATTTAAAGAAAAAAATTAGGCGACCTAAAAGATCGCCCAACTTAAAAATTACTGATTGTTTTGAACGTAGTCAATCGCAGATTGAACAGTTGTGATTTTTTCAGCTTCTTCATCAGGAATTTCGATATCGAATTCTTCTTCTAAAGCCATTACTAATTCAACTGTATCTAAAGAGTCCGCACCTAAATCTTCAACGAAAGAAGCTTCTGGTTTTACGTCTTCTTCTTTAACACCTAATTGTTCAACGATGATTTTTTTCACGCGTTCTTCAATACTCATTTGTTTTTCCTATTGTTGTTTTAACTCATTTAAGAGCGGTTAGTGTATGCATTTTTGATAAAGTTGCAACTATTTCTTAGGTGGTCGCACCACACAAAACAGGCAATGTAAAAACACATACAGAGAAAAAGTTACATTGCGATTGGGATTTTATCATTAACTAAACTGCTTTGCTATATGTTATAGACAAAATCCCTCATATATCCCCATGAAAGGGTTAGCTCATATATAAGCCACCATTCACATGTAATGTGGTACCGGTAATATAAGCCGCATCGTCAGAAGCTAAAAACGCTACCGCTTTTGCGATATCTTTTGGCTCACCTAAACGACCAGCTGGGACATTACCAAGAATACCCGCTTTTTGTTCTTCAGTAAGCACTTCTGTCATATCTGTTGCGATAAAGCCTGGAGCCACAACGTTTACAGTAATACCACGTGATGCCACTTCTTTTGCTAAGCCTTTAGAAAAACCAATTAAGCCGGCTTTTGCGGCACAGTAGTTAGATTGACCAGGGTTACCCATTGAGCCCACCACTGAACCGATAGTAATGATACGACCGAAACGTTTTTTCATCATAGAGCGTAACATCGCTTTAGAAAGATGGAATACAGAAGTTAAGTTGGTTTGCATAATATCAAACCATTCTTCATCTTTCATACGCATTAATAAGTTATCACGTGTAATACCAGCGTTATTCACGAGAATATCAATATCACCGAATTGTTCTTTAATTTGTTCTAATACGGCATCAATACTTTCTTTGTCTGCCACATTTAATACTAAACCTTTACCTTTATCGCCAAGGTAAGCAGAAATGGTATCTGCACCTTTTTCAGAGGTTGCGGTACCAATTACAAATGCACCTTTTGATGCTAATTCTTCTGCAATTGCGCGACCAATACCACGTGTTGCACCTGTTACTAATGCGATTTTATTTTGCATTCTTAATCCTCTTTTATGCTAATAATGCTTCAACAGCATCTAATGATGCCACATCATTTACTGATGTTGCTTGTAATTCTGCCACGATACGTTTTGTTAAACCGTTTAATACTTTACCTGGGCCGATTTCAACTAAAACTTCTACGCCATCTTGCGCCATCTTCTCAACGGTTTCAGTCCAACGAACTGGGCTATATAATTGACGAATAAGTGCGGTGCGAATTTCTGCACTTTCAGTTTCCGCTTTGACATCTACGTTGTTTAATACTGGTGTTGCTGGCGCATTAAGCGTAATACCTTCAAGTGTTACAGCTAATTGATCCGCAGCTGGTTTCATTAATGCGCAATGTGAAGGAACACTTACCGCTAATGGTAAAGCGCGTTTTGCGCCCGCTTCTTTACATAATGCAGCTGCACGTTCTACTGCCTCTTTCGCTCCAGCAATAACTACTTGACCAGGTGAGTTAAAGTTTACCGCAGATACCACTTCACCTTGCTCGGCTTGTTTACATGCATTGATAATCGCTTCATTATCTAAGCCAATAATCGCATACATTGCACCAGTACCTTCTGGTACTGCTTGTTGCATTAATTTACCGCGTAATTCCACTAATTTAATCGCATCTTTAAAATCAATGACACCTGCACAAACTAATGCTGAATATTCGCCTAAACTGTGACCAGCCATCACACTTGGTTGTAATTGTGGGTATTTTTCTTGCCATACACGGAAGATCGCAACGGATGCCGCTAATAATGCCGGCTGAGTTTGCCAAGTTTTATTTAATTCTTCTGCTGGACCTTGTTGAACCAAGTTCCATAAATCATAGCCAAGCGCTTCAGATGCTTGTTTAAAAGTCTCAGTGACTACCGGATATTCGTTAGCAAGATCAGCTAACATGCCAACAGCTTGAGAACCTTGTCCTGGAAAAACCATTGCGAATTTTTTCATGTTTTCTTCCTATTTCTTCATCGTTTAAATGTTGAAAGTGCGGTCAAATTTAACCGCACTTTTAAAATTCTGTCGGGATTCTAACAAATTAATTAGAATCGCACCAATGCTGAACCCCAAGTCCAACCACCGCCAAAAGCTTCGAGTAAAAGCAATTGACCGCGTTGAATTCGGCCATCTCGCACCGCTTCATCTAAAGCTGTTGGTACAGTCGCCGCACTGGTATTTGCTGTACGATCAAGCGTTACTACTACTTGCGACATATCCATCTCTAATTTTTTCGCTGTCGCAGTGATAATACGTAAATTTGCTTGATGTGGCACAAGCCAATCAATATCTGTTTTTTGGAGATTATTAGCAGAAAGGGTTTCTTCCACCACATTAGAAAGCTCACGTACCGCTAATTTAAAGGTTTCATTACCTTGCATTTCAATATAGCCAGATTTCTCCACGCCACGCTCAGCTTGTGGAAGTTGTAATGCTGCATGGTTATCTGGCGATGCATGTAAATGCGTTGAAATAATGCCTTCTTGCTCTGATGCCTCTAAGATCACCGCACCGGCACCATCACCAAACAACACGACAGTGCTACGATCGGTTTCATCTAATTTACGCGAGTTAAGATCTGCACCAATCACAAGGGCTTTTTTCACGCTACCTGAACGAATAAATTTATCCGCTACACCTAAAGCATAAACAAAACCGGTACAAGCCGCTGCTAAATCAAAAGAAATCGCGTCTTCAATACCTAATAAACCTTGAACTTGGCAAGCTGAACTTGGATAAGCGTGAGAACCACTGGTTGTCGCAACGATGATCAACTCAATTTCTTGAGGATCCAGATTGGCCATTTCAAGCGCTTTTTTGGCTGCTTCAAATCCCATTGTCGCAACAGTTTCATCTGCTGCTGCAATACGACGTTCACGAATGCCTGAACGCGTCACAATCCATTCATCTGAAGTATCAACCATTTTTTCCAAATCCGCATTGGTACGAATGTGGCTCGGCAAATAGCTACCGGTGGATAAAATTCTACTATTCATCATATCAAAACTTATTAATTAATAACGTTGTAAACCCGCCAAGATTTTTTGTGGAATTTGCAAACGAGCTTGCAAAGCTGCATCCGCAATTGCACGAGCAAATGCATCCACATTTGCGCTGCCATGGCTTTTCACCACAACAGCCGTTAATCCGAGTAAAGACGCCCCATTATATTCATCAGGGTTAATGCGTTTCAAGCGATGATAAGCATCTTTAAAGAAAAAACGCAGAATAAATTTGGCAAGCGATTTAAAAATAGGCTGTTTTTCTTTTCCTTTCAGAAGAGATAACAGATTTTTAGCTGCCCCTTCAAGGGTTTTTAATGCAATATTTCCCGAAAACCCATCACTCACGATCACATCAGTCACACCATTTAATAAAAGGTTACCTTCAATAAAGCCGGTATAATTAAGTGCGGTCGATTTTTCTAATAAATTCGCAGCTTCACGAATGGATTGATGCCCTTTAATTTCTTCCACACCAATATTGAGTAAAGCAATGCGTGGATAAACTAAGTTCAATCGGTTTTCGGCAAAGATCGAGCCCATGATGGCAAATTCATAAAGATTTTGAGCAGAACATTCTACGTTTGCGCCTAAATCTAACATCACGGTTTTATCACCCGTCATCGACGGTAATAAGGATACCAACGCTGGGCGTTGAATCCCCTCTAAAGGCTGTAAGAGAACCTTTGACAATCCCATTAATGCGCCCGTATTTCCTGCGCTGACACAACCTTGCGCTTCTCCTTTCTGAACCATTTCAATAGCTAAACGCATCGACGTGCCTTTGCTATGACGCAATGCATGAGAAATACCTTGATTGTTATCAATAGCCTTCGTGCAATGATGAATTTGAATACGTTCTAAAAGGGAAGAAGGGGCATTTTCCAGTAAGGGGGAAATTTGTTGGCTATCGCCAAACAGCACTAAAGAGAGCATTGGATCTGCTTCCAACGCTGAAAGAGATGCGGGGATAGTAATACGGGGACCAATGTCCCCGCCCATCACATCTAACGCTAAGGTTAGACGGTTCAAGTGAATACCTTATAAGTAAAATTACTTATTGATCACTTTGCGACCACGATAGTAACCATCAGCAGTTACGTGGTGGCGTAAGTGGGTTTCACCGCTTGCTTTATCCACTGATACTGCAGCAGTAGTTAATGCATCGTGTGAACGACGCATATCACGACGTGAACGAGATTTTTTGTTTTGTTGAACAGCCATTGGCTATACTCCTAAATTTAATTTACTTTTGCTTTAAATTAGCTAATACAGCGAACGGGTTCGGTTTTTTTGCCAATTCTTCAGGCAATTCGCCAAAAACCTGTTCGTGCGCGGACACTTCACAGTGTTCAGATGAATGCATTGGAACAAGCGGTAGAGCTAAAATAAGTTCGTCTTCCACTGCACCAAGTAAATCTATTTCACCAAACTCATTAAATTCGATTGGCTCATAAATTTCCGGCAAGTCATCAGCCTGATCCCAATTAGCCACTGGACTATACATAAAATGACATTCCAATGTTTGTTTGAATGGCTCGCCACAACGTTGACACTCTAATTCGACATCAACTTGTACTTGCCCTTTCATTACCACTAATTTTTGTGGATCAATATAAAACGATAATGTTACCTGTGCATCGCTGAGCACTTTCCCCGTAGATTCAGCTAAACGCACTAACTGACTAGCGGTATAATAACCATCATAATCAATTCTTTGTTGAGCGTCTTTAACCGGATCAACGGTTAGGGGTAGTTTTACCTTTTGCATAGGGTGCGAATATTACCTGTTGTCAATAAAATAGTCAAAGGAAATTCACACTAATTATGAGAAAAGTTCAATCTCTATCTAAACTCTCTCAAGATTTACACCTTTGCAAAGTGCGGTCATTTTTTCCTGTGTTTTACTCAGCATGCTCACTCAAGAAGCCGCCACTTTGGTGTTTCCAAAGGCGAGCATAAAGTCCATTTTGTTTGAGTAATTCTGCATGAGTCCCTTGCTCGACAATTTGTCCTTTATCTAACACGATTAAACGATCCATTGCCGCAATAGTGGATAAACGGTGAGCGATAGCAATAACCGTTTTATTTTCCATCATTTTATCAAGACTTTCTTGGATCGCGACTTCCACTTCGGAGTCTAGCGCACTGGTCGCTTCATCCAACAGTAAAATTGGTGCATCTTTTAACATTACACGTGCAATGGCAATGCGTTGGCGTTGACCACCCGACAGTTTCACTCCTCGTTCACCGACATGAGCATCATAGCCTTTTCTACCTTGTGCATCGCTTAAATAAGGAATGAAGTCTGCCGCTTCCGCACGTTTAGCCGCATTGATCATTTCTTTATCCATCGCAGTTGGGCGACCATAAATGATGTTATCGCGAACAGAACGGTGTAGAAGCGAGGTATCTTGCGTCACTAAACCAATTTGGCTACGAAGGCTTTCTTGGCTTACATCTAAAATATTTTGACCATCAATAGTAATTGAGCCTTCTTGTGCCTCGTAGAAACGTAAAAGTAAATTCACAATGGTTGATTTGCCCGCACCAGAACGACCAATTAAGCCCACTTTTTCACCTGGTTTGATGGTGAGATTAAAGTGGTTAAGCAACGGTTTATTCGGATCATAGGCAAACGAAATATCGTTAAATTTGATTTCGCCTTGTTTCACTTCCAAAGCTACACAATTTGGCTTATCGACAATAGTATGCGGTTTAGTCAACGTCGCCATACCATCATTCACCGTCCCGATATTTTCAAATAAACGTGCCGATTCCCACATAATCCAGCGGGAAAGACCATTTACACGTAACGCCATCGCAGTTGCAGTCGCTACTGCTCCCACGCCTACTTGACCGTTTTGCCATAACACCACACCTAAAATTGCAGTGCTTAACGTTAAGAAGATATTGGTTGCATAAGTTAAGGTGTCTAATGAACTCGCCAAACGCATTTGTGCATGCACGGTGACAATAAATTCTTCCATGGAACGTTTTGCATAATTCGCTTCTCTCGCATCATGTGAAAATAGTTTTACCGTTGCAATATTTGAGTAAGCATCCGTAATACGCCCTGTCATTAAAGATCGCGCATCAGCTTGTCGTTGTGCTGTTTTCGCTAAACGTGGTATAAGCAAACGTAAAATAGTCACAAAGGCCACAATCCATAAGAAAAACGGCACTAAAAACCAGGTATCTAAAGCCGCAAGCACTAAGCCAGAAGTAATAAAATATACGGCAACATACACCAATATATCCGCAATGGTCATGACGGTATCACGCACTGCAAGGGCGGTTTGCATCACTTTCGCCGATACACGGCCTGCAAATTCATCTTGGTAGAAGCTTAAGCTTTGTCCTAGCATTAATCGGTGGAAATTCCAACGCAAACGCATTGGAAACACCCCTTGTAGTGTTTGTAAGCGCACATTCACACCCACAAATGACCATACAATACTGAAAATGAGCAAAGCTGCCATACCGGCAAGCAAATGCCCTTTTTCTTGCCAAAGTGTGGTTGGTGAATAAGCACCCAGCCAATCCACCAATAATCCCATAAATTGGAAAAGTAAGGCTTCCATCACACCAGTACCGACCGTCAATACCGCGAGTAAAAAGATCCAACCTTTCATGCCGTCAATGCTTGACCAAATAAAACGGAACAAGCCTTTTTCAGGCGTCGTTGGATTGCTTTCCGGATAAGGATTTAAACGGTTTTCAAACCATGAAAATATTTTATTAAACATAACAATACCTTAAAAAATTAAAGGCAACAGAGCAGCCTAAAGTGCGGTCATTATAACGCAAGTTTTAAACTATGGGCTAAGTTTTGCGAAATTGGCTTGGTGAAAGCCCATAAATTGCTTTAAACGCCTTACTAAAATGTGCTTCTGATTGATACCCCACTTCAAGAGCGATCGCTAAAATGGTCTTTTGCGTATTTTTCAATAAAACAGCCGCCATTTCTAACCGCACTTGTGTGAGAAATTTTCCTGGGGGCATCCCTAATTGCTGTTGAAAAATCCGCATAAAGGTCGCACGAGACATGGATGCCAACTCTGCTAATTGCTCAATATTCCAATCTAATTGAGGTGAAAACAGGATTTTTTCAAGGACTTGATTCAGTCTTTTATCCTGCAACGCGGCCAATAAGCCTTGATTGAGCAAACCTATTTGCTGAGCATGACGCAAAATATAAATAAACAATACGTTTGATAATGCATCAATCACAGATTTTGTGCCTTGCTCTGGTTTCTCGGCTTCTTGTAAAAAAAGTGAAACCAAGGGCTGTACAGGTGTATTTTGTAGAGAAAGATGCAAATAATCTGGTAATGAATCAATTAATAATGACGGTTTTTGGTAATAAAATGTCCCACAAAACATCTTCAGATCGGGCGTACCGGCCCCTATTTGATGAACATTAAAAAGTGCATTTGATTGCGCTCGCTGTAGGCTGTTCTCTCTTTTTTGTTGAGAACTGCCCAAAAAGTGCGGTCGATTTTGAGGGAGAAAAAAGAGATCACCTTTCTTCAAATGAAACTGTTTTCCCGCCAAGGTTACCCAGCACTCACCTTGCTCGATTAAATGAAATAAACCTTGATATTCCGCCGCATCTGGCTGATGTTCAACTTGCCAATCCCCTTGAAACAAGCAGTGAATATTAATTTCCCCGCGCACTTGCGCCAGCTGTGTTAATTTATCTAAATAATCCATTGTGAGATTTTCCGTCTAAAAGTTAAGACAATTTGACAAGTATCATACGCTAATCTGCTTATAATTCCTCTCGAAATTTATACTAAATTTAAGGAGAAAAACAATGTTTGCAGATTGGAAAAATGATGTAGCACACGTTAAAAAATCATTCGGTGCATTAGGTAAAAAATACCCTAAAATGTTACAAGCTTATGGTGCATTAGGTGCGGCTGCGGCAGAAGGTAACGTATTAGATGCCAAAACCCGTGAATTAATTGCATTGGCTGTTGCAGTCACAACACGTTGTGAAAGCTGCATTGGCGTGCACGCTGATGAAGCGGTGAAAGCAGGTGCAACTGAAGAAGAAGTGGCAGCAGCATTAGCGATGTCTATCGCATTAAATGCCGGTGCAGCTTACACCTACTCTCTTCGTGCATTAGAAGCTTACAACGCACAAAAAGGCGAATAATTCGCAAGGAACTTTATGATTCTTTTAGCCCTCATTTGAGGGCTTTTTTATCTCTAAAATTGACCGCACTTTAAAATAAATTCAAGGCTCTCATCTGAGCAACCACTTGCTCTACCTGAATTTCAGCCATTAAATTTTTGCCTTTTAATTTGGTCACCCAAGGCAATTCACTTGAAGGCTTACCTTGTTCTTTCTGCACATTTTCTTCATATACTGACACCACATTATCCAGATTATGATAAGGCGCAGTGCGCAATGGATTGTGATAAGCATACAATCCAATAACCGGTGTTCCTTGCGTGGTCGCAATATGAGCTGGCCCAGAATCGGGCGAGATCACTAAATTTGCTTGATGAATTAATGCAGCAAGTTGTTTCAAACTAGTTTTTCCTGAAGCATCAACCGGCTGAAAATCACAAAGTGCGGTTATTTTTTTTACCATTTCTAATTCGCGTTTTGCTGGTGAGCTACAAAAAATTACATTCACATTATGTTGATGAGCAATATTTGCTACTTCCGCATAACGCTCAACCACCCAATCTTTCTCAGCCTTACTGGAGCAAGGAGAAATAATCAGATTTTTGCGCGTTGGATCGATAAATTGTTTAGCGTATTCTCGATCTGAATCAGAAATTGCCAATTGCCAAGAAAGCATTTTCGCCGGTGGCACGCCTAGATAATCCGCAAAAGCCATGAAACCATCTAGCACATGAGGCGTTTCAGGATCTTGAACTCGACAGTTTACAAACAACCACTGCCCTTCTCTAGAACGTTTTTTGCCAAACCCAATTTTATATTTTGCTTGAATACCAAGAGAGATAATCGAAGCACGAAATGCCGTCTGCATATTTAAAAGCGCATCAAATTGATTGTTTTTCAAAAACATCCATAAATTCCACACGCCTTTCCAACCGCTCTTTTTATCGTAAGGAACAAGCTCAACACCTTCAATACCAGAAAGCAAGCCCATTTCAGTTTTCCCCACAATCCACGTTAATTTGGTTTGCGGCCAATACCGTTGAATATGCTGCACCACAGCCAGTGCATGACAAACATCGCCCACCGCAGACAAACGCAAAATACAAAGTGATTTAGGAGGTGAAATAAAAAGTGGAGAATGGGACATTTGAATTCCTCGCGCATTTAATTTCCGTCTATTAACCCAAAATAATTTAATGAAAACAAAGGGCGAATTTATTTAATTCGCCCTTTTATTTATCTAGATTGCTACTTTTTAGGACCTAATCCTTCCGCAACAATATGCCCTTTCACATAGTGCTTAGTAAAGATAACGTTACCATCTTTATCAAAATATTTCCACATTCCTTGCTCTACGCCATTTTTTAATTCGCCTTGCGAGATAAGTGTTCCTGATTCATCATAATATTTAGTCGTTTTGACGCCATTTATTTCAACCACCTCCGATTTTATATTACCGTTAGGATGAAAAGTCTGATTCTCTATTGTTGAACGAATATACGCCGTAGCAGAACCAATACAAAAAAGCGCTAAAACAGTAAATAGAGGTTTTTTCATAGCTAATTTCCTCATATTAAATAGAGAGTCATCAAAATAATTTCTGGAAAAAGTGTAACCTAACAAAATAAATATGTAAAACAGTGCTTTTCACTTCTATTCATTTTATAACATAAAATCACACTGCAAGGGGTAAAATTCTGCAAAAATTTTACGAATTAACAAAATACAGATATCTCACTACTTATGTGATCTGCTTCACAACTTTGACATAAAATAAGATGAAAAGCTTGTAATGCTAGAAAATCAGCGTATTTAAAGTAGAATGAGGGCATTTTCTATTATTCGGTTCAACTAAAATGCTTGAATTCCAACAAGATAATCAATTCTTTCTTTTTAATCTCACGGAAAAACCAACTGAACCCGCTTCATTTTTTGAATCGGCTTTTTGGGAAAAACAACAACGTATTACCGGTTCAGCCAAAGGACGTGGCACAACCTACTTCCTGAACACAAAAGATCTGTTTGGGGTAAATACTGCCCTTCGTCACTATTATCGAGGCGGTTTATGGGGAAAATTCAACAAAGATCGCTATCGTTTTCAATCATTGAGTGAAACTCGCAGCTTGGCGGAATTTCAGCTGTTAAATCAACTCCATCAAGCTGGTGTAGCTGTACCAGAACCAATCGCTGCACGTGTTAAAAAAGGCAAATTAGGGATTTGTTACCAAGCAGATATCTTGATTGAAAAGATCGAAAATGCCCAAGATCTGACCGTACTTTTACAAATTCAACAACTACCGAATGACATCTGGCAAGCTATCGGTAAATTAATTCGTCAGTTGCATGATTTGCAAATTTGCCATACGGATCTCAATGCTCATAATATTCTCGTGCAACAACTCGAAACTGAACAAAAATGTTGGCTCATTGATTTCGATAAGTGCGGTCAAAAATCAGGAGATTCTTGGAAACAAGGCAACCTAGAAAGATTACACCGCTCTTTTGTCAAAGAAGTCGGCAGAATGAATATTCAATTCAATGAAGAAAATTGGGATGAATTGTTGAAAGGATATAACGCCTAAAACACATTAGAAAAAGGCAATAAAAAAGACCGCTTAATGCGATCTCAATAAATGGTCCCCCCTACCGGACTTGAACCAGTGACCAAGCGATTATGAGTCGCCTGCTCTAACCGACTGAGCTAAGGGGGGAAAGTGCGGTTGATTATAGAGAAATAATCATTTGAAGTCTATATACAAAAGGATAGTCGTTGGAAAATTGACCATCCTTTTTTAGATTCATTATTGCAATAGCGAAATATCCGCCACTTGTAAGAACAAGTTTTGTAACGTGTTTAAAATCGCTAAGCGGTTTTGGCGTAATGCTAGATCTTCAGCATTTACCATTACGTTATCAAAGAAACTGTCTACTGGCGCGCGTAAGTTCGCTAATTTATCTAATACTGCTGTGTAATCGCCTTTTGCGATAAGCGGTTGTACTTCAGTGCGTAATGCAAGTACCGCTTCAGCAAGGGCTTTTTCTGCTGGCTCTACGCAAGCGGTCAAATTAATCTCGCCAATTGCAGCATCCGCTTTCGCTAAGATATTGCTTACACGTTTGTTTGCTGCCGCTAAGGCTTCCGCTGAATCTAAAGTACGGAAGTGTGAAACCGCACGAACGCGCGCATCAAAATCAGCAGGACGAGTCGGACGACGTGCCAATACGGCTTGAATCACATCCACCGCAATGCCTTCATCTTGATACCATGCACGGAAACGACCCAGCATGAAGTCCACCACATCGGCAACCACGTTTTGATTCGTGAGTTTATCGCCGAAAAGTGCGGTGGATTTTTTCACTAAATCTTCCAAATCCAGCGGCAGGTTTTTCTCAACGATAATACGTAATGCCCCTAATGCTGCACGACGTAATGCAAACGGGTCTGCACTGCCTTTCGGTGCTTGTCCGATACCGAAAATACCCGTCAAAGTGTCAAATTTATCCGCTAAAGCGACCGCACTTGCAACGAGTGATTTTGGTAATTCATCACCGGCAAAGCGTGGCATATACTGTTCGTTTAACGCCACTGCAACTTCTTCATCTTCACCGTCATGACGGGCATAGTGCATCCCCATTACGCCTTGTGTATCAGTGAATTCAAACACCATGTTGGTCATTAAGTCACATTTTGACAGTAAACCGGCACGTTTTGCTTTCGCTTCGTCTGCACCGATTTGTTTTGCAATTTCACCTGCAAGTTGTTCGATACGGTCGGTTTTGTCTTTCAATGTACCCAGTTGTTGTTGGAACAATACGGTTTCTAAGCGTGGTAAACGATCAACCAGTTTTTGTTTTAAGTCAGTTTTGAAGAAGAATTCCGCATCAGTTAAACGTGGGCGAACCACTTTTTCATTCCCTTCGATAATTGCTGTTGGATCTTCAGGATTGATGTTCGATACAAAAATAAAGTGCGGTAATAATTTGCCGTCTTTGTCATAAATAGGGAAATACTTTTGGTCGCCTTTCATGGTGTAAACCAAGGCTTCCGCAGGCACCGCTAAGAAACGCTCTTCAAATTTTGCCGCTAAGACATTTGGATATTCCACCAAAGAGGTTACTTCTTCAAGCAGGCTTTCTTCAATGTCAGCCACACCGCCAAGTGCGGTTGCTTTTGCTTGAGATTTTGCCAAAATTTCTGCTTTACGCTCGTTGAAATCAGCCACTACAGAACCTTTTTCACGCAATAATTGCGGATATTGATCTGCATGTTGAATTTCAAATTCTTTCTCGCCTAAGAAACGGTGACCGCGAATGGTGCGCGCACTTGCTACACCTAAAATTTCGCCTTCGATTAACTCATCACCTAACAACATGGTCACCGTATGAACCGGGCGGATAAATTGTACGGTTTTGTCTGCCCAACGCATCGGTTTTGGAATTGGCAATTTCGCCAACGCACTTGACACAATGTCGTTAAGCAAGTTTTTGGTCGGTTGCCCTTCAATTTTCGCACGATGAACGAGCCATTCGCCTTTATCAGTTGCAATGCGTTCTGCTTGCTCAACGGTAATACCACAACCACGCGCCCAGCCTTCTGCCGCTTTAGTTGGTTTACCTTCAGCGTCAAAAGCTGCAGACACTGCTGGTCCACGTTTTTCGATTTCTTTGCTTGGCTGTTGTGTGGCTAAGTTCAACACTTTCACCGCCAAACGACGTGGTGCCGCAAACCATTCAATTTTGTCGAAGGTTAAACCTGCTTGGTTCAATTGCGCCTCAACGTTATCCGCAAAAGAGGTCGCTAATGTTTTGAGAGCTTTTGGCGGCAGCTCTTCTGTACCGATTTCTACTAGGAAGTTTTGGGTTGTCATTGAATTTCTCTTTAATTAAAATTTTGCTCTTAATTTAGTAACTAGCTCTTTAAAATTCGCTCCTTTTCTCGAGGCCCCGAACTCTAAGAGTTGGTATAAACCAAATTTAATTTTTCTTTCTTTTTTAGATAGATATCTTAATAGTAAACCTAAAAGTGATTTACCTCTTAACTTGTTAGCATAATCCAAAGATATAGACTCATATAATTCTTCTGGATAAATTTCATTTTTCTTAAGGGTTGTTTCTTTTATATAAAAAGATTTATCATCTAGTAACTTATTTGGATGATACCTAAAAGAAGATATTTCATCATAAATTGTTTTTTTGTCATTTACATGCCTATTAATCGCTAAAGCATACCATTTTATAAAAACATCCAAATCGTCCTTAAAATCAAGTAACTCATCAGAATCTAAAAGTAACAACAAATCACCATCGAGAAATAAATCATTTTCTATTGAATATCCATTTGTTGTTATTAGTGAATCTTGATATTCTGTAGGTACTCCATAATTAACCCATAAGTCTTTATCTACAATAAAAGCTATAGGAATGGATAAATTCTCTGAGAGTATTTTTTCTCTAAGCTCCAAAACTTTATCTTTATTTCCAGCAGAAAGAATATCAATTCCTAGATCAGAAAGTTCATCCTCAACCTTGCGATAAAAAACTATATCATCTCTACCTTCAACTATAACCGTTGGCATTGATGAGTTTTTTAAAGTAGCAAATAATTCATCTACTGTGGGCACTCTACGTTCTCCCATAAATTATTCCTCGAGGAACCCTTTATCTATATTGATCATGATTTCTTTATCCGGAAACTTTCCATAAATAAAAGGAGAGTGTGTCGCAAAAATAAATTGATTATTCTTATTTTGAGATTTTAGTATAGGGTATAGCTGTCTTTGCCAATCTACATGTAAGCTAAGCTCAGGTTCATCTATAAAAAATATAGTATTATCGTAAAATGCATTGTAACAAATAAAACTTAACATTTGTTTTTCACCAGCCGAGAGTTCATCACTATATATAGCTTCTGCTTTATCACCAAAGCTTACTCTTCTGCCGAATGATATTCCTGAATGATTAAATAGTTTTTCAGTTAATTTACTAACTGCATCTATTGATGCCATAGTTTTTTCCCTAAACTCCTCTATTTTTTCTATTTCTTTTCTAGTTTGAGATAATAATTCCTCTGCAGAATGTTTATTTTCTTTATTCTCAAAAGAACTTATCTTTGAAATTACTTTAGCTGATATTTCTTGTTGTAACAAATTAACTTGTTCTGAACTATCAGCAAATCGTCTAAGTAATAAATTATTAATATCTTTTGATGATATGGCTGAAACGAAAACATGATTTCCATTACTAAGCCTTCTAGATAATTCGGCCAAAGCCCCATCAAAATCAGAAATAGCTCTTTGCATAGTTCTTGGTAGAAAACTCTCTGTATTCGTAAGTGAAAATCCCCCTTCAATCCGTCTAAACGTTGGGAAAAATATTGAGCTACCAGAGTCTATTAAAATAGGTCTTGCCTTATCTTCAGCATCTTCAAAAAATGCTTCATCTTCTAATTGCTCATCGTCATCAAAAATATATTCTTGATTATCTTTTATAATTTTTATCTGACACTTAGCTCTTCCAACTCTGGTTACTTTACAAGTGTATTCTGATGTTACAATTTCACAGCTTGTAAATTTAATTTCCTTTAGGGCTAGTAGAATATTTCCACTAATAATAAACCAAATTAATTTCAATATAGTTGTTTTTCCAGAACCATTCTTTCCCGTTAAAATAGTAAGATCATCGTGAAATGTATAGCGAATTAGATTTTTTTTATTAAACAAACCTGATACTTCTAGAGAATATAATTTCATATAATAGCTCCTCACTTATAAAAATTTCTTGGTACATTTTCTAACGATAAATGTAATCATTATTCCAATAGCTTTTCACTACATTGAACAGTCCATGTATTTGTGATATGGATATCGGAATTATTTCTTTCCAAATAGCTTACCGTTCTTAATACTCTCCCTCAACACCTGTTGAAAACGCTCATAATCACAAAAGCCATTTTCATCTTTTTCACAGCCTTTGAGGGTTAATGCCGTTTGGTTTGGTGGTGTCGATAAACTTAATGGCGTGATATTAATCAGCTGTTCAGTGGTTTGATACACATAATCCAACTTAAATTTGAGCTTACCACTGGGTTTGTGTTTCCACACTTCAAATAGTAACTTGCCACCGATTGGGATATTTTCCAATGAATCATCTAATTCATAAGGTTCAACACCTAGTGCTGCAAGCAGAGCAACAATATTAGAATCGTGTCCAACCAATAAGTTAATTTTGTTTTCACTATTTAGCTGTTGCTGAATAAATTCTAACAACGGATATGAGGCATTTTGTGCTAACGCTTCGTTGTTTTTAAATAAAGTGCGGTAATATTCGTTTTTAATTTCGTTAATTGCACGCCATTTTTCTTGGCTATCCACACGGCCGTTTGCGATTTCTGAATCAGGCTTGCCCACATAATGCGCGAGCAATAATGCACTGACAATCTTCTTCCCGGTGCTGATAGAACCAGTAATCTTGACCGACTTGCCGTCTTTAATACTATATTCACCGACTTTTCCACCTAAATCACACTCGCCTTTTTGCAAGCAGTTTGGTGAGTTTTTGTAATCGATGATTTCACTTAATAGCGCATAATTTGGTGCTAATTTTTGCTGTAAAGCGGTTAAATCAACGTTATTTTTTGCAGATTCAATCAAGGCTTGACTTGGATTATGCGCTTGTGTATTAAAAACAGGATCTTTTTCTGAACCAATTTTACCGTGATGCTGCAGTTGAACATTGCAGCCCGCAAATGCGCCAGAAACAATCGCCTGACCTGTTGCAATAGTCCGTTGCACACCATTCGCATAAGCGAAAATACCTTCACCCGATGCACAACGATCAGTCGTTAATAATCCTTTATCCGTGAGCCATTGACCTAAATATTGGCCGAAATAGGTTTCTAATACCGTCCCTTTTGCCGTGAGATGACCGGATGGCACATCCCATTTCGCCCACGCATACGGGGAATATTTTGCCATCTCTTGTGGGTCTTTCTCCACTGGCGAGCGTAATCCATGGCGGCTGAAAATTAAGACTTTCTCAAGCTCGTAATCTTCATTCTGTTTGTTTTGGCGATTTTCTGTTGCAAATACACCGCTTGCAAGCGTCAAACCAAGTAAAAGTGCGGTGAATTTTAGGGCTGTTTTTTTCATATTCGAGACTCAATCTAATTTTTCTACTAGTACCAATCTTTCTTCATTCACACAATCCACTAAAATGCGTTTTACCCGATCTTGCCAAAGGCTTTGAAAATGGGCGATTTCATCTACTTTTAATTGATTGTTAAATGCTCTTGGCAGCAACTCGCGGATTTCATCTGACCATGGGGCTACTTCATCTAAATTAAGGGTTAATTTAACCGCACTTTGATTATCTTTACGTTTTAAGATGAAGGTCGCATCACTTTCATTATTGAAGCTCAATAAATTTCGGCGAGAAAAACGTTTAGCCACGCCCATGCCAGCAAAACCCACTTCCGTTGTTGCGCCCGTAAGCAACGTTGCGATAGAGGCAACCACACCTGTTGTGCCTTCTTCTCTACCTTTTGTCATCAATACTTCAATATTGCCACGCTCTGGCATGTCATTACCATAAAGCGCTTTTAAACCTCGAATAACCGCAACAAAGCTTCCTGCAACAGTCGGGCAAGAATGACCCGCAAGTTTCACAGCATCTTGATAAGAATAGGTCATTAAACCACCTTCTGTGGCACCTAAAAATGCAGCTAGAGGATCACGCAAACAAATTGTCGGTGCTTGCTTAAAGAAGGTAGGAACGCCATTTTTAAATTCAATTGTCATAGTAAGCTCCTTAGGATAATTCGTCACCTCTATTATGAAATGAAACTACTTACGAATTTTCCAGTTTTTCTTGGTTTTCATTAAACGCACTTTGCCATCTTTGGAGACATAGCCGCCTTTGACTACCTCTAAAATCGTGTTTTCAGGCAAATCAGAAGCAAACACTTCAACCTGTTGCTTATCTTCTGAAAGAATGCCGTACACCGCTTGAGTTTTATTGGCAGGATCATCTAACTTAATATCCGCTACATCAAACACTTGCACGCAAGCTTTTTTCAAATAAGAGTAAGACTCTCCTAAATTTTGAAAGCAACCGTGAGCATCTGATTTCCCTTTGTCCAGACACAACATTTCACCTTGAGATTGTGCATGACTACAAGCGGTCAAAATCATCGCTGAAGTTGCAAAGGCTAAGGTTTTTTTCATCATTTTAAAAAATCTCTTTTAATTTGGATTCATCTAAAATAACACGATCATCATCTAACAATAATGCCGGAAAGCCCGCATAACCTTGCGCTTTGGCATCATCAAATGCGGCGTGACGATCACGCAAACGCAACCATTGTTTCAAGTTTGGAATGGAAGATAATACTTCCACTGCCTCATAATCCACACCCAAGCGTTTTAACTCTGCCACAAATGGCGCTGTATCGGGGCAATCTGCCGCATAATAAAGAATGGGTTTCATTATTCACCTTCTTGTTCGGCTGCCGCAGTTGGGTTCAATTTCGGTTCGCCAATTTTAGTTAAGCGGTTACGATCGCGATGTTCAAATGGAGCATCATAATTCGGGATAATTAGGATGGTGGTTTGATCGTATGACCAAGTGCCATCATCATGGAATTTCACCGTCATTTCAAAACTTTCCGTGGTAAATGAACGCTCTAAGAATGGATTCGAAATGATACCGTTTGTTAGTGAACCGCGTACTGCTTTTACAGTAAACTCTTTCGCATCAGCCGGTGCATTACCGACAGCAATAAACGTTTGGCCGCGTGGAATGCTACCTGTTAATAAAATATTGCCTGTTTCAGGTTCCCATAACCAATAACCCACTTGATCGTGGAAGGTTTCTACTTCACCTGGTTCTACAATATGAGTGTGATAACGCAATCCATAGTACAGTTGTGGTCCATTCGTTTGGGCATCGGTTGGATGCGCTTCATAATGTTCGATATAAGGATCTTTTTCTGGCCCTTCCGCTTTCGGGTTAATATCCACACCACGCTTACCTTCCCAAACACCCGCTAATCTAGCCAATGGACCTAAATTCGCGAGCGTATTAGGATCGGTTTCAGCTTCAGTATAAATATCGTCTGGGTATTGAAAATCTTTCATGATTATCTCCTTATATCGTTGTGTTAATACTAAAGTGCGGTTGTTTTTTGCCTATTTTTTACAGCCTGGGAAACCTAAGGCTTCACGGCTCGCATAGTATGCTTCAGCCACACCTTTGGTTAAGGCACGAATGCGTAAAATATAGCGTTGACGCTCTGTGACCGAAATCGCTTTGCGTGCATCTAACAAGTTGAAGCTGTGTGCCGCTTTTAAAATGCGCTCGTAAGCCGGTAATGGTAACGGACGCTCTAATTCTAATAAGCTTTTCGCTTCTTTTTCGTATTGATCGAAGCAGTAGAATAAGAAATCGATATCGGCGTATTCAAAATTGTAAGTTGATTGCTCCACTTCGTTTTGATGGAACACATCACCGTAAGTGGTTTTGCCAAGCGGGCCATCAGACCAAACTAAGTCATATACAGAATCCACACCTTGAATGTACATCGCTAAACGCTCTAAACCGTAGGTCACTTCACCTGTTACGGGTTTACATTCTAAGCCGCCCACTTGTTGGAAATAGGTAAATTGGGTCACTTCCATACCGTTTAACCAGACTTCCCAGCCTAATCCCCACGCACCCAAGGTTGGGTTTTCCCAGTTATCTTCCACGAAACGAATGTCGTTTTGTGTTGGATCAAAACCGAGCATTTCAAGGGAACCTAAATAGAGCTCTTGAATGTTATCTGGGGACGGTTTAATCACCACTTGGAATTGATAGTAATGTTGTAAACGGTTTGGGTTTTCACCATAACGACCATCAGTCGGACGACGTGAAGGTTGCACATAAGCAAATGCCATCGGCTCTGGGCCTAATGCGCGTAATGCAGTCATGGGGTGAGAGGTACCTGCGCCCACTTCCATATCAAAAGGTTGAACAACAGTACAGCCTTGATTTGCCCAATATTCTTGCAAGGCTAAAATCATGCCTTGGAATGTTTTTACGTTGAATTTTGTACTCATAATTTTTTTAATAACAATGTGATGAAAAATACAGGCATTATACTTGAAACTATAAGGCGGATAAAGGCGAAAAAGTGCGGTCAGAAAAATCCTTAAATTTTTTATTTCTCTTAAATTTCATTCATTTTCATGATGAGTTATTTTCATCATGATAGGTTTGCTTGCCAAGCCTCAAATGTGTAAACTGCTGGCGCTTTTATACAGACTTTTATCCTAGGGATTTTAAAATGAAAAAAAATGTGATTACTTCAGCGATTTTATTAGCGATTCCAGCATTAGCTGCGGCTGAAGACGTGGCAAAATTAGATGTGATTAACGTCTATTCTGCATCAGCCACGACAACTAGCCTTCATCAAACCGCCTCATCTGTTACTGTTTTAACTGAAAAAGATTTTGCACAACGTGGTGCGACTTATGTCAGTGACGTATTGAAAACGGTACCGAGTTTAGCCGTAAGTACTTCAGGCGGTCGTGGCACATTAACTAATGTATTCTTACGTGGTGCGGATGCAAACCACACTGCAGTGATTATTGATGGCGTGAAAGTGAACCCAGTTTCTGGTTATGGCTTTGATTTCGGTGGCTTAGCATTAAGCAATATTGACCGCATCGAAGTATTGCGCGGGGAGCAATCAGCTCTTTGGGGAAGTGATGCGATGGGTGGTGTGATTTATATCACCACGAAGAAAGGCTTAGAAAAAGGCAAAACCTTCAATATCGATTACGATTTTGGCACAGGCTCGAATCGCACAGTGGATGGTTCATTAACCCTTTCAGGCTCAAACAACGGTTTCTATTATGCTTTACACGGCGACAGCCACCGCACCAAAGGCATTTCAGCGCTCAGCAAAAACCGCTTTAACTACACGGCTCAAGATGGCGCAGCGGTAAGTACCGGTGGTTCGATCGAACGTGATAAATTCCACCGTGATAACGCTTCTCTTCGTTTTGGCTATGATGATAACCAAAAAGGTTTTGATTTCTTAACCTCTCACAGCAGTCAAACTGCTCATTTTGATAACAGCGCAACAGATGAAAAAGGCCACTACACTCGCACACGTGATACCTTATTCAAATTAAGCGGTTTCTTGGGTAACGATGATGAATTGCTTAAACACAAAGTGGGAGTAAGCCATCTCAAAACTGACAGCGATACCGTTGGCTATACATCGGCTTACGATGCGAAAAAACTCAATGCGAACTATCAATTAGACGTCAATTTCGATCGTGAAGGCACTCTCACACAAGGTTTAAGCTTCTTAACTGACTATCAAAAAACAGATTTCAACTCGTCTTATTTTAACAATGCAGGCAATAAAAAACTGGTTGAAAAAAGCTTAGCGGCTGAATATCGCTTATTGCACGATGCAGATCATAGTTTGAATATTAGTGGTCGTTACACTGACAGCTCTGAATACGAAAATTCATGGACTGGCCGTATCGCAGGCGCTTACCGTTTACACAATAACGTGAAAGCACACGCAAGTTTCGGTTCGGCGATTCAAAACCCAACGATCACTGAATATTACGGTTACAACGCACGCTATATCGGCAACCCAAATTTACAACCAGAGAAAAGTTTAGGTGGCGATATTGGTTTCTTATTTGAAACTCATGACAACCGTCACAGCTTTGATGCGACTTATTTCGCTCGCAACGTGAAAAATGCGATTAGCAGCGAAGTGATCAACTTTACCACTTATGCAAGCCGTGCGGTAAACCTTGAAGGTAAGAGCAAAGTGAAAGGCGTTGAAGTGGCATATAACGGTAAAATCACCGATGCATTAACCGCTTATGCGAACTACACCTACACGCAAACCCGAGACAGCAAAGGCGCTGAATTAGCACGTCGTCCAAAACATTTGGCGAACGCGGGCTTTGCATACCAAATCACTGAAAAATTGGGTGCAGATGTAAATGTATCTTACACAGGCAAACGTATGGATACCTACTATTCACCAACTTACAGCACACATAAAGTGAAATTGCCATCTTACACCTTGGCAAACTTAGGCGTGAACTATAAAGTAGCGGATAGCTTGACGATTTATGCGAACCTTAACAACGTATTCAATAAAAAATACGAAAACGTACTGGGCTATGGTCAAGAAGGACGTAATGTTTACGTTGGGTTAAAAGGATCGTTCTAATTATTACCCACTAATAAGGGCGTGCTTAGCACGCCTTTTTACATTCTTAATGGCGTAGCGTATCATTATCTATATGCAAAAAACTCGCTTAATTTTAACCGCACTTTTCCTTCCGTTTACCGCTCAGGCTTCGGAACAATTTGTCTCGCTTACGCTTTGCAGTGACAGACTGCTTATCGAACTGGCTGAGCCTTCGCAAATTGCTGCTCAATCGCCTTATTCGAAAAAACCGTTGATGATGCTGGATAAAATCAATACCGACAAACCTGTACTGGAGCCGCAATTAACGGAATTATTGCCCTATTTGGATAAAACTATTCTGATTAACGAAACCTTTTATCCACAATTAGTCGCGGAGCTGAAAAAACTCGGTGTGAAGATTATCCCGATTAACGACAGCCCACAAACGCCAGATGAATTGTTTACGCTGATTCTAGACTTAGGCAAGCAACTGGGTAATGAACAAAAGGCGGCAGATTTAGTAACAAAACTCAAATCACAAAACTTTCACTTAAATCGACCGCTTACTGATACACTGATTTTGTCAGAAACTGGTGTGGTAGAAAGTTATTATCCGCAATATCCTGTGCTGTTAAATTTACTCGGATTAACACCGCTAAAAACGCCACTTACCGCACAAAATTTCTCGTTAGAAAAAGTGATTTTAAGCCAACCGAATGTACTAATTTCACTGACCGACAAACAAGGTTACAATGCACAAGCCGAATTGCTGCAACACCCTATGTTGCAAGATTTCTTCAAAAACCAACCGCTTGTAAGCATCCCGATGAAATATACCTATTGTTTCGATCACGGTGTGTGGCAAGGGGCGGAGAAGATTTATCAACAGTTAAAATAATGTAGCTGACAAATCTCCCCTAACCCCTCTTTGCTAAAGAGGGGAACTTCATTATTAAATTAACCAAAGATGGCGTATTTACAGTCTTTATGTATAAATGATTAGAATAAAACAGCAGAATTATAAATCCCGACACTATAATCCCCCTCTTTAGCAAAGAGGGGTTAGGGGAGATTTGACAAAATCAAATTAACAAATGATATTTGGATTACATAGGAAATTAATCATTGACCAAAACACTAAAATTAAATACCGTACTTTTCTTCGCGTTGCTGTTGATTAGCGGGTTTGCGATTTATCATCAGCTCGGTGACTTTACCCATCTCAAAAATGCTGATGGCGTGCTCACCGATATGCGTTCGATGGTGCTGTGGGATATTCGTTTCCCACGTATTGGTTTAGCTTTATTGACGGGTGTCAGCCTAGCAATTGCCGGCAATGCGATGCAAGGCATTTTCCAAAACCCATTAGCGAGTCCAGGCTTGCTCGGCAGTAGCGCTGGCGCAACGGCTGCTAGTGTATTTATCCTCTATTATTTTGCTGTGCCATTTTCACTGCTCTTAGCCGGAGGAGTAATTGGCGCGCTTTTAAGCTTTTTCATCGTGTATTTGATCGCTAAAAACTACGGCACCACGATGATGATTCTAAGCGGTTTAGCGGTCAATATGTTGCTTGGATCAGCAATTGCCTTACTGCTCTCCAACGCGGAAAGCCCATGGGCATTAGCTGAACTTTATCGTTGGTTACAAGGCTCGTTGATGTGGGCTAAATTAGATACCTTGCTCATTTCACTTCCGATTGTTCTGGTTGGGATTTTCTGTTTATACCACACTCGCCGATACTTAGATTTACTCACCTTTGGTGAAGAAACAGCGAGTACCATGGGCGTGGATCCGAAACGTAGCTTTTTCATCAGCACCTTTGGTGTGGCTTTATTAGTTGGGGCGACCATTCCGCAAACCGGTACCATTGGCTTTATCGGCTTAATCGCGCCACACTTCGCCCGTATTTTACTGAAAGCTCGCCCATCACAACTTTACTTCACTAGTGCGCTAATCGGGGCATTATTGCTATTACTGGCTGATTTAGCCATTTTATATATCCCGCTATTCTCACATATTTACATCGGCACATTGACTGCGCTTATCGGCGCGCCTTGCTTGATTTGGATGTTATTAACGCAACAGAGAAAAATTTATGATTAGAATTGAAAAACTCACCCAATCCTATTGCTTAAATGACATCAACTGTACGCTTCCATCAGGTAAATTGATCGGCATCATGGGTGCCAATGGTGCGGGGAAATCCACATTATTGAAAACTATTGCGGGTATCTTGCCTCTCAAACAAGGGGAAATTTGGTTTGATAATCAGCCATTAAGCAAAATGAATGCAACTGAAAAAAGCCAACACATTGCTTACCTTGCACAAAATACGCAAATTCATTGGGATTTATCTGTTTATGATGTGATAGCCTTAGGCTTAGCTACGCCCTTACCAAAAGAAAAAGAGCGGTCAAAAATTCAAGCGTTTTCAGAAAAATTTGCGGTAACGCATTTACTCAATAAGCCATTTCAACAACTTTCAGGTGGTGAGAAAGCGCGTGTACAACTTGCTCGTTGCTGTATTAAAGAATCCCCTATCTTATTGGTAGATGAGCCGATTGCGCCACTCGACCCTTATTATCAAATTGATATGATGGAACAGCTTAAATCACTCACACCACAACATACGTGTGTCGTCGCCATTCATCACCTTTCATTGGCTTATCAATTTTGCGATGAAATTGTTCTATTAGAACAAGGCAAATTGTTAGCTGTCGGTGAAACGAAAGCTGTATTAAATTCGGAAAATTTGGCGAAAGCCTTTCATATTCGGGCTGAAATTGATCCTCTGGAAAAGACTATCTCAAAAATTGAAAAGCAATAAAATAAAAGCACTTAGCGATTCACTAAGTGCTTTTTTTATAGAAATGAATTACGGTTGAATTTCTGAATCTACAAAGAAATAAGCAATTTCTCGTTTTGCGCTTTCAACACTATCAGAACCATGAACAGAATTTTCACGCTGACTTAACGCAAAGTCTTTGCGGATAGTACCCTCTGCTGCCTCAGCCGGATTCGTTGCGCCAATCAAAGTGCGGTAATCTTTCACGGCATTTTCTTTTTCCAATACAGAAACCACCATCGGTCCAGACATCATATACTCCACCAACGGTTCAAAAAATGGTTTACCTTGGTGTTCCACATAGAAACCTTCCGCTTGTTCTTTGGTTAATTGCACCATTTTAAGGGCAACGACACGGAATCCTTGTGATTCAAAACGCCCTAAAATAGCACCAATTAAATGACGCTTTACTGCATCGGGTTTAATAATTGAAAAAGTACGTTCTGTCATAAAATCCTACTTAACTTGCTTTCGTTACTAATAAATTTGCTAAAGTTTTCACACCAATTCCGGTTGCGCCAACCGCCCATAAATCACTACCTGATTTACGATAAGTGGCCGAACAATCAATATGTAACCAACGTTGTTGATAGTTTTTCACAAAATACGATAAAAATGCCATTGCAGTACTTGCGCCCGCGACAACCGGCGCTGTACCTGTATTTGCAATATCCGCAAAAGAAGAAGTGATTTGGCTACGATGGAATTCTTCAAAAGGCAAACGCCAGAACGGTTCATTTTCTTCTTTGGCAGCTTGGAATAAGCTATTTACCAACGCATCATCCATAGAAAGCACACTGTGGTAATCATTACCGACTGCCACTTTCGCTGCACCGGTTAAGGTTGCACAATCGACAATAAATTGTGGGTTTTGACTATCGGCTTCAATTAAGCCATCCGCCAATACTAAACGGCCTTCAGCATCAGTATTTAAAATTTCCGCGGTTACACCATTTTTATATGTGATGATATCCCCTAATTTAAACGCATTACCGCTCACCAAGTTTTCTGCACAGCATAGATAGAGTTTTACGCGTTGATTTAAACCGTGCGCAATCGCAAATCCTAACGCACCCGTTAATAACGCTGCGCCGCCCATATCAGTACGCATGGTACTCATGCCATCACTTGGTTTGATGCTATAACCACCACTATCAAAAGTAATTCCTTTACCAACCAAGCACGCTAATACTGGCGCATTTGAGTCATTAGTCGGGTTAAAATCTAATTGCAACATAGCTGGTGGATTAATAGAACCACGACCCACAGTAAAGATCCCGTGGTAACCTTGCTCTTTTAGCGCTTCCCCAGAAATGATCTGAAAACTGACCGCACTTTTATCGGCATAATTTTCGGCTTGTTTAGAAATAAACTCAGCCGCGCGTTCGGCTAATTTAACTGGCGTGAGTGTTTCTGCAGGTTCATTAATAATTCCACGCACAAAATCACCACATTCAATACGGGCCAATAATTCATCTTGTGGCTCATCATCTAAATGAGGAAATTCAATCGAATAATCTTGCTTCGCCGAGTAAAAACCTTGATAAAATGCCCAGCAATTTTCTAACTCCCATGCATCCCCCACAAGTTCAACATCTTTAATACCTTGTCCACGTAACTTACGTGCGGCTTTTTGGATTAAAACAAGGTTCGATTTTTCATCATCTTTAAGATGAATAACGGCTTGATCTTGATTAAAACTTAAAATGGCATTTTTGCCCCAACTCTCCGAAGCGGGAGCCGTTGATAATGTAATTTGCATGTGGTTCTTCTCCTTTATTTATCTATTATTCTCTAGGTACCATTTTACCGTCTGACGAAGTCCTTGTTCAAAGGTTATTTGTGGTTGCCAACCTAATTCTGCATGAATTTTAGAACAATCCAATGAATATCGCACATCGTGACCAGGTCGGTCTTTTACAAAAGTCATTAAATCTTCGTAATACTTAATGTGATTAGGCTTATTTGGTGCAAGTTCTTCGAGTAATTGGCAAATTGTTTTAACCACTTCAAGGTTTGTTTTTTCACAATTTCCACCGATATTATAGTTTTCCCCGACTCGACCTTTTGTTAAAACTAAATATAAAGCTTGAACATGATCTTCCACAAATAACCAATCACGAATCTGTTGCCCATCACCATAAATTGGCAAAGGCTTTCCCATCACAGCATTTGAAATCATTAAAGGGATAAGCTTTTCAGCATGCTGATAAGCCCCATAGTTATTGGAACTGTTTGTGATAATCACCGGCAAACCATAAGTACGATGCCAAGCGTGTACCAAATGATCACTCGCCGCTTTTGAGGCTGAATAAGGACTACTCGGATGATAAGGGGACTGTTCGGTAAAGGCGGGAGCAGAAAGGGATAAATCCCCATACACTTCATCTGTAGAAATATGCTGGAATCGAAAGGCAGATTTTTTAGCTTCGTCTAAGGTATGCCAATAATTCTTAGCAACCTCTAACAAGGCATAAGTCCCCACAATATTGGTTTGAATAAAATCAGCCGCTCCCGTAATAGAACGATCGACATGACTTTCTGCGGCTAAATGCATCACTGCATCAGGCTGATATTTCTCGAAAACGCTTTCTATCGCCTTAAGATCACAAATATCAATTTGCTCAAAAGCATAGCGAGGATTATTTTCTACCTCTTCTAATGATGATTGATTTGCCGCATAGGTCAGTTTATCAATATTGATAACAGAATCTTGAGTCTGATTAATGATATATCGAATAAGGGCTGAACCGATGAAGCCGGAACCGCCGGTGATGAGAATTCGCGTCATTAATAGGCCCCTGTTTTCTTACAAACCACTTTAGCTGTTTTAAGTAAGATCACAATATCATTCCATAAAGACCAGTTTTTAGCATACCAAGTATCGAAGTAAACTCGCGTATCATAGCTCACATTATTTCGCCCACTGACTTGCCATAAGCCTGTCATTCCAGGTTTTGCCATAAGGTAATAATCAACATCCTCTTGATAATAAGACAATTCCTTTTTCACTATTGGACGAGGTCCGACTAAACTCATTTCACCTTTAAGTACATTCCAAAGTTGAGGTAGTTCATCTAAGCTTCTCGCTCTTAACCATCTGCCTATTGGTGTAATGCGTGGATCATCTTTAAGTTTGAAGTCTTTTTCCCATTCTAATCTAGCACTTTCATCCGTTGCCAAAATCTTTTCTAACACTTCATCTGAATTATTCACCATTGTTCGAAACTTCAAACATTTAAATTTCTTTTTATGCTGACCAATTCTTGAATGCTCGTATATAAAATTACCGCCATCTCTTGTGATTATAAAATATAAAGGAATACAAAATGGTAACAATAAAAGTAAGAGAAAAGATGAACCTAAGATATCAAAAGTTCTTTTAACAATCTTAGATGAACGTTTTGCTAAATTATTATTTACTCTAAAAAGCACCATTTCCTGGCTAAATAAAAAAGACATATCCGTGCCATAAAGTGGAATACCTCGAAAATCAGGAATTACTGAAATCGAACGGCATCCTTTACGAATTAAATAACGTAACCAAAAATCTTGCTTAACTTTATTTTCTTCATCAATCGCCAGAATAAACTGAGTAAATTCAGGTGAAACCAATTTCATTAGCAGCTCAGGGTTATGATGTATGACAGGAATACCTTCAAGAAATTCTGAATGATAATCTTCCGTTGTCACAAACAATTTTATGTCGAATCCTAAATACGATTCATTATTTAAGGCGTTAAATACTTCTTTAGCATTTTTTCCATTGCCAATAATGATGGTTTGTTTTAGATACATTCCGCTTTTTATCAAAAGCTTTTTTACAAGAATCCGGAAAAAAGGAAGCCCAACAAAGATACAAATCCAAGTTACAGACCAGAAATAACGGGAAACATATAGACGAGAAAAGGCAACAATCGCCAATTCAATAATGAAAAGAATCAATAAGGTACGGATAATTTCTTTTAATTCAAACCAAAACGGTTTGCGGTAAGTATAGTGCCGTAATCGAATCCAAAACCACAACACACCGACAAAAGATACACAGGCATGAATCAATACATAAGCATTAAATTCTTCCAAAGGAAAATAAAAACGGCCGCCACGAGTGATATCTAACACTTCATAAGCAATAAATAATGAACTAAAAAGTGTTAAAAAATCAGTAGCTAACAAAATAAATTTACACCACGTAATTTTATGCATAGTGAAATCCTTATCTTAAAAATTTCCGTTTTAATAAATTAATCGCTTTTTTTAACAAATTCTCGCCTTCCAAATTAACTACCGGAATTTCACAAAACTTTAACTGATGATGAACCAACCAAACATTGAATAGGCGCTCGGCAATAAAACCAAATACTCTTTTTTGGTAGCGATCATACTGGGTTATATCTATTCGCTTTTCTAATTCAAACAAAATAGGGAAAAGCCACTTACAGTATTCTGATGCTTTCTCTGATGACATGACAAACATATTATAAATATGTATCTTTCGGCCTTGCATAATTGCATCAAAGCTCGTTATGTACTCAGGATGCAATTCAGAAATAATTTCCCTTGTACAATTCAGATCCTTAACATGATGGGCATGTTGGTAGTGAGAATAAATTGATTCAATAAAATAATTTCGTTTTTTCGGTAAAATCGCATCATATTTTTCTAGAAGAGATAGCAACTCTCTTTCTGATGCAATATGCTGTTTCTTCAAACATAACTTTTTACCTGCAAAATAACGGCGATAGTGTACTAACCCAATATATTGGTTATTTTTAAAGATACCATTTTGCCAAGCCCAATAAAGTCCTGTTAATTCACAAAAACTACTATTTTTTTCAGCTATATTCACACCAACACTATCTTGGTAAAACTTTTCATTTTTTAGATCACTTGTAGTCTTTCCTCCCACAAAAAGCGGGCGATAGCATGCAGAATCTGGAAACTCATAGTCTTTATGCGTAATTACTAATACAGTAAGCTTTTGCATGTTATTTTAAGTAATCCTTATGATGAGAAAAATCACCAGTAAGCCCGTGCCACATTGCACGCCAAGCAAATAGCAAACGAGAAAGGCTTGGTTGAGTAAATGCATAAAACCAGGTCGTTTTAACAAAAAAAGCTAGTGCATAAATAAACCCTTTATGCTTGGCAAAAGTAGCAATTGTATTACGACAAAAACAATATTGTTTTAAATCTGAATGTGCATTATTAAACCGTAATTTACCAAAAAGCATTAGTTCTGATATAGAGCTTGCTATAGGATGATAAAATAATGCATCGAGCACTGTCAAAATATTGGCACTGTATGCCTCTGCACGTATAGTATATTCTCTCTCATCTCCCCAAATAAAGTACTCTTTTATAGGAAATCCCATTTGTTGGACGAGATCTCTTCCGATTAATGTACCATTAAAAGGCAATACTGTATCCTTAATTTGATTATCTACTTTTAAAGACTTAGGAATATCAGAGTAATGATCAAGTACTTGCAAACTATTTGGTAAACGTAAGCTAAAACTTAGTTTCTCTTTGCCTTCACAATCAATCACTACCGGACCTATATAACAATTCTCAGTAGTGTAAGGTAAAAGTTTTTCCAAACATGTTTCAGCTGGAAATCCATCATCATCCATTAGCCAAATATAATCAAAGCCATGCTCAAACGCATACTTGATTCCTTCATGGAATCCACCTGCTCCCCCCATATTTTCGGGCAAGGTGATCAAAGTAAAAGCATCATTATTTGTCCAACCATGCTCATCTAAAAAATCAGCTGTGCCATCAGTACTGGCATTATCAATCACCACAATATGAGTTAAAGGATGTGTTTGGGCTTTCAGTGCATTTAAACAATTTAATAATAATGCTTTGCGGTTAAATGTCACAACCACTGCACAAATGGATTTTTCAGCATGCATAATCAACTCAATTTTATTTAAACAAAAGCCATACACGAGATCGCATATGGCTTTATTTCTAGACTCGCTATACTTTAGTCCATATTTACATAAAAAGGTTTAAGTGCGGTCTGTTTTTCTAATGATTCTTTTACAACATCAGCTGTTTCTAAGGCTTCTTTAATCGTCACATCCATATCTAAATAACGATAAGTACCTAAACGCCCTACGAAAGTAACTTGCGTTTCTTTGTTCGCCTTTTCAACATATTGTTGTAAAAGTGCTTTATCTTTCACTAAACGAATCGGGTAATACGGAATATCATTTTCACCACATAGACGGCTAAATTCACGATAACAAATTGTTTTCTCGTGTTGTTCCCATGGTGCAAAGTGTTTATGTTCTGAAATACGAGTATAGGGTACTTCTTCATCACCATAGTTAATTACCGCATTACCTTGGAAATCGCCTTTATCACGGAATGCTTCAAAATCTAAGGTACGATAACCCAAGCGACCCAATTCAAATCCAAAATACGCATCTAACGGACCAGACCAAAAAATATGATCAAATTCTGCTTTCATTGATTCAGCAAATGGCGTATTTAAACGCACTTCAATATTTTCATGATCTAAAATCGCTTCGACAATTTTCGTATAACCTTCTTTCGGCATACCTTGGAATTTATGCGCGAAGTAGTTATCGTCATAATTAAAACGCACAGGTAAGCGTTTTAAAATGCTTGCTGGTAATTCTTTCGGTTCAACACCCCATTGTTTTTTGGTGTAACCATAGAAGAAAGCTTTATACAAATCCTTACCTACAAAACGCATTGCTTGCTCTTCAAAGGTTTGCGGATCAGTGATAGACAAGTCCGCTTGTGCCTCAATTAACGCTTTTGCTTCTTTCGGTGAACACGTTTTGCCAAAGAATTGGTTAATCGTATGCAAGTTAATCGGGAGAGAATACACCGCACCTTGGCTAATCGTTTTTACGCGATTAACAAACGGCATAAACTCACCAAAATTGTTTACATAAGTCCATACTCTTTCATTATCTGTATGGAAAATATGTGGACCATAAACATGAACCATCACATTCGTTTCAGCATCACGTTCAGAGTGACAGTTGCCTGCCACATGGCTACGAGAATCAATAACAACCGTTTTATAACCTTTCTCTGCTAATTCGCGAGCGATAACGGCATTTGAGAAACCTGCGCCGACTAATAAGAATTTTTTCATTATATTCACCTTATTTAAGATTTAATCATAAAAGTACGATATAAACGCAGAGCGTTTGCAAGCATAGCATCTTGTCTATGGGGTTTATCATAATGTAATGGAATCATTGATAAAAATAATAAAATTGTTGGAGCTATAATATCTTCATGTTGAATATTTGGTATTACTAATTGTTTCATGAAAACAGCTTGTATTTTTTCTAAACGAGCATCTAAGTTAAACGTTAATTTAACACCAATATCATTGTTTTTTTCTAAATTAAATGAATCCGCAATGATAAAATCATATAACCCAATAAAAGAATGACAAAGCTTAGCTAAATCATAACTTTGATTTCCATAAATTGTTAATTCTTGATGAATATTTAATCCTCTAGGATCTATGACCTTTATTGAATTACTACGAGAATCATACATTATATTACTAAAACATAAATCACCATGAACTACAGATGGTATTATAGGAAGTGCTAATGCTTTATTTACACAGTCTTCCGCAATCTGCCATAAAGAAGGTAAGTCAGTACCATCATAACGAGTCGGCTTATATAAGTCTAGACCTACTTGCTTCGCATATGTCATCAAACGCTCGTATGTTTTATCTGCATAAAGTGCGGTAGAATCCTGATTGATTTTTTCAAGAAGCTCCTCATCTCCTCTAGGAAAATATTTTCTTGATTCACTCATATAAAATGAGATCAATCCTAAAACTTTCTCCCAAAAAATTACCGGATTTCTTCCATGCACAAAAATTTCATTCAATGGAAGTATTGGTAAATACTCTGTTTCATAAAACGGACTATCTTGTTCTGTTTTACCAACTTGAATAAGCTGTGGAGTAAATCTTTTTAATCCCGCGGGTAAAGCTCTAAACCAATTTGCTTCAGCTTCAATTTTTCGTGGCGGTGAGCCCGATTTCCACACAACACCGTCCTCTATTTTTAATGAATTAAATGCTCGTTGGGTTGTTATAAGTGAACGCGATTTAAAGTAGGTATTAATATGTCCAAAGTCGTACCACGATGATACATCTTCGTATTCAATACCATTTTCTTCTTCATAAATATTTACGGCTTGGGCAAAATCACCTTGAGATAAGGCTAAAGCCCTTACAAATGCCTTAGGATTGCTAAAGGAAAAAAAACCACACCACACTGCATTATACTTTTCATTAAATTGCCAGATATAATCATCTTCCGCTTTTGCTAAAGCAATGCAATTTTCATTTTGAGGAAATGAGCCTAACAGCGTGTCTCCATGAAGTAAACGTAAAGGTTCATTATTATCCCCGATAGTATTCAAAACATAAAGAAGAGCCATTCCTAACGAAATTCCATCTTGAACAAAAATAGGCTCTATATTTAGCTCATCTAGCAGCAATGATTCTTCTATACTTAATGCATAAGTACTTGGTAAAGAAACCACTATTTTAATATCTTCTGAAAACTGCTCGCGAAGTGAACTAATCTGATGAGTTAATAATTTCTTATTACCTATAGGTAAAAAAACCGGGGGGATTGCACCAAATTCATTACGAAATTCAGCATTAACATAGGCCGCAGAATTAATTAGAATCATATTCACCATCCATTTTTGTCAATTTACGGATTTCATCATAACTCATAGAACTAAATTCATCTGGACGAATTGCACGATCATCGACATAAAAACCATCATGTCCACACCACGGCTTACCAACATAAATTTCATCATAAGGTACATTATGACGCTCTAACCAATCAATAATTATAGGTAATGTATTAACATTAATTTTTCCAACATTACCTTCATAGGTTCTCATATTACGACTAGAACTAATAATTATCTCAAAGCCTTGGGCTTTATATTCTTTTAATTTTTCAATAACTGAAGCAATGGGCTTAGCATTCTTATAATCACCATCTTCAGTTAAGGTGATGGTATTATCTAGATCCATGATAAGTCGTTTCATATTAAGCATCCTCTTTTAATAATTGTTGGTATTCATCTGGAGTTCCACAGAATAAGATACGTTCATTTTCAATTAAATCATAGAAGACTATCGAACCAACTTCGATTAAATCATTATAAAGTGGCGCAATATAATACTCATTCTTTGCTGTCTTTCGATTTTCTTTTGCAGAAAGAAATAATCTCTCAAATACTGACTTTCTCTTAAAATAATAAAGGCCATCACTGCATAAATCAGAAATCCGCTCTTTTTCAGTCGTGCGGATTACCTTTTTAGAATTCTCTTCTGCTAACGCAAAAGACCAATGCTCTCCTTCACCTTTAAAAACCTCTAAATAACCATCACAGTCATTCACCCACTCAGGTTTAACAAAATCAATTATGCGAGAATCAATATTAAAAATATAAATCTCTTCATCATGATCGAGCTTATTAATTCCTTGGTATACCGTATCTGCCTGTCCGAGTGTTTCTTCTGGCAAACAAACTAATTCGTAATCCAAGATACCGAGCTCAACTATCGCTTTCTCTAAGAATTGTTTAGTGTCATAAACATCTCGATAAATAAAAACAAACTTATCAGTTTTAAAATATCGCTCAAATGAGCGAACTGACCAAGAAAAAACAGTTTCACCGTTTAAATCTAATTGATATTTTGGTTTTGTATAACCTGCTTTAAAAAAACGGGAACTTAGTCCCGCCATTGGAATAATAAACATATTTAACCTTATTATTTATGAAGTATATTTCACTCTAAGTGACATAAATGGTTTCTCTATTAAATTAAATATCAACATAGATATCAAAATAATAGGAATCATTCGAATACAAGACTGTAATAATGAGTCACTTAGAGTATTAGGTGATACAAAACCTAACAACTTATTAACGAATATTCCCACTGGAAGATGAATTAAATATAGAGAAAAGCTGATCTCTCCCAATTTAGATAATATAGTATCTAATAAATTATTAAATTTAATCCCAACTAAAAAATAAGAACATACCACCCCTCCCCATAACAATGCCTCTATGCTAAATAAAAGTGAAGCTACGTAAGGGTTATCTTTATTTAAAGTAAATAAATAGGTTAATAATGTAAAAGATATTAAAGTTAAAAAGATAGAAAATACATAAGAATGGAATAAATTTAAGTATCCTCTATTCCATAATACAGCAAATATCATACCTATAACAAATTGATCTAATCGACCTAAAATTGTATGGTAAAAATTCCAATACATAGGATTTGGGACAAGATTAGCTACATTTATTCTAATAAGAATAGATAATAAAACTATACCTAACAAATACTTTAGACCATATCGTTTGAGAAATAGCGCCAAGAATGGGAATATAAGATAGAATTGGAATTCAACACTAATCGTCCATATAGGACCAACTGGAAAAAACTCATGTCCCCATCCTGTACCAGGATTTCCTGTATTTAACTGTAAAGTCAATACTCGAAATATATCCATAGGTGTAGAATTAGCTCTATTTATAGCAATTACTATTGCCACCAACACAATTAATAAAGGAAATATCCTTAATATTCGATTATAAATAAACCCTTTATAATTAATTTTTTTATTACCTATATCACTTATAATACAAAACAGGAATCCAGTTAAAAATAAAAATAAACTTACACCTGTAGATCCTTTTTGAAGCCAAGTTATAAAAAAGTTAGTAATTAAGCCAGCATCTGGACTAACTGCAATATTACCACTGAAATGATGAAATATAACAAGTGTAGCTGCAAAAAATCTTAAGTGATCTATTCTAGAAAAATACGAACTATTGAGTGATTTCATAATAATTATCTAAAAAGTTTATCCCAACTATCACGTTCTTTTGAACTTTCTCTAAACTCTAATAATTTAGAACGATAAGATTCAATATTACGTATCAAATGAATATAATTTTTAACAAATCTAATGGCCAATCGAATACTTTTACCTCTTTGTAAAGTGGCCTCTTCCATTGTTCGATTCAATGTATTGAATAATCTTACTTTTTTACGACCATAGAAAAAAATAGGCTGCCTTTCAAAACCATACTTAGATGAACCTTCAGTGCCTAATCCAAGATAAGATAAAATTATGCCTAGTAATTTTGTTGATTTCTTATGAAAACGCGGCTCAGTATAATAATAATCAACATCAGAAACAGTGACTGTATTTTTCTTAAGCTCTTTAAGTGTTTTCATAGCCCATTGATGCAAATCGGCAGGATCTTTTTTATACTCCTCATTTATCACATGCTCTAATGCTAACACATTAAATTCAGCAGCCACATAATTAAATGTAATCAAATTCTTTATAAATTTTTTCAATGAAAATAATTTAATCAAATTATAATATCTTTGGTAAGAAAGAAGGGCATTCATAATCATATTACGTGGAAGATAATAATCTTCCATAATTTCATTATATTTTAAGATAAATGGATCATGCCAAACATTAATACCATTTAAAGAAACAATTTCTTTATTATTTCTCATTGAAAATTCAATATCATCACCTCTAACAAAGATTGGTAAAGGCAACCCATTTTCTTTAATTAATTTAGTTGAAAATGCGGAAAACCACCAACCAGATAGGCCGTAGATACTTTCTGAAAATGTATTATTTAATGCAACCCCACGATCCCGCATATCTTGGAAATGTCCTTGGTGGTGAAAGCCATTATTATCTAAAATTGTATTTCGTTCATATTGCAACCAACGTTCATCTGATGAAAACATTGAACCAGCCAACATCACATCAAAATACTCAGGTCTAATAAATTGAAAGAAACGATAGGTTCTTAATAAAGATTCAAAGTGAAAGTTGATATCATCATCCATTAATAACACATGGGAACTATTTGACTCAATTGCTTTACAAATAGAATGCGTAAAACCACCTGCGCCTCCCATATTCTTACTTTTATAGATATGAATATTTTTGTACTCTTTATTCAGTTGAATTGGATCACCATTATTTGTAATTATTACATCCATATTCAATCCATTTTTATCAATACCTGTTTCAAGAACATCAGCTGATTTTTGAATATAGCTTTGTCTATTATAAGTACAAATACAACAAGAAAGTTTATATTCTTTATTAACAACTTCCGACTCTGTAGTAAAGCAAACATTACTAATAATACTATCCACATCATTTGCTCTAACACTTACATAGAGCACTTTTTGCATATTGAATTGATCAATTCTAATCTTATGATGTTTTTCTTTATCAGAAGATAAAATTTCTTGATGTAAATCCTGCTCATATTGATAGAATGTATGGCGATAATCTAACCCTATCAAGTTAATCTGAATATTTCCTTTAAAGGAAAACTCTAGATACAGATTATCTAGAGAACAATATCTTAACCATTTTTCAATAGAAAAAAAGTTAAAGTAAGTATCAAATGCAATACTATTATATGCCTTAATTTTAATCGTTTCATTATTCAATAAAGCATAGTTATTTCCTCGTACATATAAATGAGAAAGCTCTAGAGAATGTGGATAAAATATAACATTTTGTAAAACAATAGACATTTTTAATTCAGACCTCTAATGTAAATTCTTAATGGATTATTAATCTCTCTCTCAACTCTTTTTACTGCAAAAAGATTATTTGAATTAAATATTTTCCATTTATTATCACCATCGTATAAATACTCAAATTTCTCTAAGTATTTGATATCATTATTTCTAATTGCCTCAATATCCTTAGGTTTAATCTCATAAAATTTACTCCTAAAGAAAATTGCATTTACAATCTTTCTTAATAGGTCATTGCGATGAATTCTTTTGTACTTCATAAAGAACTTCCACAATTTGCTATCGAATCGGTGTACTTCTGATAATACGTAAGGTAATCCATCTGACTTTATATTCAAAGCATTTGCCAACGATGAAAATACAATTTCTTCTCTAGGATAGTGAAGCTGGCTCTCTAATAAATCATGCTTTTCACATAACTCTATTATTCTCATAAGTAAATCAATCTTATACATACTCCCTTCAATTTGAGAACCTATGATCATTGATGAATTATGCAATTTTAATAAATTAAGGAGTTTTTTGTCTTGCTTTGCTACAGCACCGACCCACCAATAAGTAAAAAATGAATTTACCCTTCTGAAATTAAATAGATAATCTTTACCTTTCAAATATTCTTCTATTCCTAATTTAACAAACATATCATTAGATGAGTGAAACAAAACATGAGCATCAGAACTGATATTATTATAAATATATTTAATATTTAAAAAATGGGCTGAAATAATCCCTCCCCAAGTAGTTTGAGCTTGATTAGGGTTTACATGATAGTTATCTACTTTACCTCTTAAATACTCTTCTAGTTCAGATAAAGCAAAATTTGCTGACTTAGAAACATGGACAACTACTTTTGCTGAAGGGAAATACTTTTGAATATTCAAAAGCTGCTCCAAAATAATATCCTTTTTTTCATGCACAAGTAATGAAATTATATACATAAAATACCTATAAAATTAATATATTGATTTAACGACAAGTTCTTAATCGAGGTTTATTATTTTTTCTAATAAAACTAACATCACACCCTAAATGCCTATATAAACTAGTATGTTTTTCTAATCTTCTAGGAAGAATACCTTCTATATATTTAAGTTTATCATAAACAATATCCTGAGCTGATATAAAATCAATGTGGTGATCATATTCATCTCTAGAAAATTGTTTATTACAAACCAGTTTATCCATAGAATAAACAAAGTCTGGTAAACAATTGATTACTGGTAGTAATGCTGACAATTTAACAGCAAAATCAAATAATATCTTCCCTCTAACTAACTCTGAAATTTGATCCAAGCCAAAAACATCTTTCCAGAATGATTTTGGTAATTCAGGAGGAGGAGATGTAAATACGGCATAAATATGACAAAAACCCAAATTATTCAGATACTCTTTGAGAGCCAAGATTCCATCAATCATCTCCTTAATAAATAGCGGAATATCATAAAAACCAGAATTAGCCATTTTATACGGTAAATTAAAATCAGTATCAACAGAACCAAAATGGAGTAAAATAACACTATCTTTGGGAATTTTAATTAATGTATTCAAATATGGTTTCATTTGCTCATTAATTTTTCTTAATCCTCTAGCAGACCAGCCTGAAGCCCAAAATGGCAAGTAATTCTCATTATCACCAAAGATATAATCAAAAATTTCTGTTGAAGATGAACCAAAAGCAACAACTTTTCTCTCATTCTCATTCTGAATAGGTAAGCTATCCTTAACAAATGTTGCTTCTTTATCTAATATTGGAAATAATGATAAATAATTACTGAATTGCTCACCTTGAACAATTCTTAAAACACCATTACAATCAACAATATAATGCATTTGCATCCCTGGATTTGTACAGAATAAAGTAACGGAATTATCAATGACTTGAAACTTGAAACTTGAATCGTATAAAAATAATTCATCTGCCTCATATGATGAATCTATAATAATACCATCTCGATGACGAGCAAACTCTCCTGTCATCACATTTATTAAAGAAACTGCTTCAGATAAATCAAACTTATGAGGATTTACGAACTTATATAAATTACAACCTAAATAAATATACTTACCTTTTATCATGTTTATTTACCCTCGTATTTTTGAATAATATCTTCTGCCCTCCCTTGCGCTACGACATGTCCCTTATCCAACCAAATTACATTTTGACAAAGCTCTTTCACTTGCTTACTAGAATGAGATACAAAAAGTAATGTCGTACCATTTTGAAGTAATGACTCCATACGCTTCCTACATTTTTCTTGAAATGCTATATCTCCTACTGCAAGTACCTCATCCACAATTAAAATGTCAGGTTTAACAATTGTGGCTACAGCAAACCCTAATCGAGCCGCCATACCAGAAGAAAAGTTCTTAATTGGAACATCAATAAAATCACCCAGTTCAGCAAATTCAATAATTTCGTTAAAATGCCGATCCATAAAGGCTTTTTTATGTCCTAATAACGCACCATTTAGATAAATATTTTCTCTAGCCGTTAATTGTGGGTCAAATCCAGCTCCCAATTCAATAAGTGGAGCAATTTTACCATGTACCTCTACTGCCCCCTTATAAGGTTTCAAAATCCCGCAAATCAATTTTAAAAGAGTTGACTTACCTGAACCATTAGTTCCAATCAACCCCCAAGATTCGCCTTTTTTGATTTCAAGATTAACATCTTTTAATGCTAAAAACTCTTGGAACATCAGTTCCCCCTTTAGCATTTTGATTACATATTCTTTCAAGCCATTATAGTTTTCAGTCGCTTTATTAAAGCGCACTGTAGCATTTGTAACTTTAATTACTGTTTCTTTACTCATTTAGATATACAAAATAAATTCGTCTTGTTTCTTATTGAAGTACCAAGCCCCTAAAATTAAAACAATAAGTGCCGTACCAAAACCGATTAAAATAGATTCTGTTTGAGGTAATTTAGTGTAAAGCACAATATCTCTAAATTGCTCAATATAGCCATACATTGGGTTTGCATTCTTATATAACTCTTGGTATTCCTCTGGAATTATAGATACAGGGTAAAATAATGGAGTAAGATACATCCACATTGAAATAAAAACGCCCCATAAATACTGAATATCACGGAAAAAGACCGTAATCGCGGAAAGCCACAAACCAAGTCCTAAGCTAAAGATAAATACTTCCAGAATGATAACAGGGAAAAATAGGAGATTCCAAGAAAACTCAGCATCAGTAAAAATCATTACTAATAATAATGCGCCAAGAGAAAAAAGTAAGTTAACTAAAGAACTTCCTACCTTAGAAACTGTAAAAATATACTTTGGCACATATGTTTTCTTTATTAACGCTGAATTTCCGGTAATGGAACCAACAGACATATTGGTTGCTTCAGTCATAAAGCTAAAAAGGAATTGCCCCGAGATCATATAAAGTGGGAAATTAGGAATATCAAAACGGAAGAGATTAGAGAAAACAACAACAAGAACCATCATTAACATTAAGGGGTTCAATATACTCCATAAATACCCTAAATAACTACGACGATACTTAAGTTTTACGTCTCTTATAATTAGCTGTTTCAAAAGTTCATCAAAAGCAAAAAATCGACGAAACTTTCCTATAAATTTATTTAGCATAATCTAGTCCTATCTATAACCAGAACCTGATTATACACGAATTAAATACAATATACACATATAAAAAGTGCGGTCAAAAATGACCGCACTTTTCTTGTTCAACAACTTGAATTCCGTTGTTTATCATTATGCATAATACATCTCAAACTCAACCGGATGTGGTGTCATATTTAAACGTTCTACTTCTTTACGTTTAATATTAATAAATGCTTCGATAAAGTCTTTCGTAAACACACCACCTTGCGTTAAGAATTCATAGTCTTTTTCTAATGAATTCAACGCTTCTTCTAGTGAGCTTGCTACCGCTGGAATATCTTTTAATTCTTCTGGTGGAAGATCGTAAAGATTTTTATCCATTGCATCGCCTGGATGGATTTTGTTTACTACGCCATCAAGACCTGCCATCAATAGCGCCGCGAATGCAAGATATGGGTTTGCCAGTGGATCTGGGAAACGTGCTTCAATACGGATTGCTTTCGGGCTGGTTACTGCCGGAATACGAATTGACGCAGAACGGTTGCTTGCAGAGTAAGCCAATAATACAGGTGCTTCAAAGCCAGGCACTAAACGTTTGTATGAGTTAGTACTTGGATTGGTGAAAGCATTTAATGCTTTAGCATGCTTAATGATACCACCGATGTAATAAAGAGCAGTTTCAGAAAGACCCGCATACTTATCACCTTGGAAAATGTTTTTGCCATCTTTGCTTAATGACATATTACAGTGCATGCCTGAACCATTATCACCTGTGATTGGTTTTGGCATAAAGCAAGCGGTTTTGCCGTGTTCTAATGCAACATTTTGTACCACGTATTTATAGATTTGTGTTTCATCTGCTTTTAAGGTTAAGCTGTTGAATTTCGTTGCAATTTCGTTTTGACCTGCTGTTGCTACTTCATGGTGGTGAGCTTCGATAACTAAGCCCATTTCTTCTAAAATCAAACACATTTCAGAGCGAATATCATGTGCTGTATCAATTGGAGCAACCGCACAGTAACCGCCTTTTTTCAATGGACGATAAGCGTTGTTACCATCTTCGTATTTTTTGTTGGTGTTCCAAGCAGCTTCAATGTCATCAACGGCAAAAGAAGCACGGTTCATTGATACATCAAAACGGACATCATCAAATAAGAAGAACTCTGGTTCAGGACCAAAGAATGCTTGATCCGCAATACCGATTGAACGCATATAGTTTTCGGCACGAATAGCAATTGAACGCGGGTCACGATCATAGCTTTGCATGGTTGTTGGCTCATAAACGCTACAACGAATTGAAAGTGTTGGGATCTGCGCAAATGGATCGACTACTGCAGTCTCAGCGATTGGCATTAAAAGCATATCGGCTTTGTTAATGGTTTTCCAACCTTCAACAGAAGAGCCATCGAACATTTTGCCATCTTCAAACATATCTTCATCGACAAGGCTAACTGGGATGGAAACACCATGTTCTTTACCTTTAATGTCGGTGAAACGAAGTAGCACGAACTTAATATCGTTCTCTTCGATCAGTTTAAATACGTTGGCAATTGCATTTGCATTTGGCATAAGGAGTCCTCTATTTTGCTATGTGTATAATCTTTAATAAAATTAAAAGAGCATTATAACGCAATCGCTTGCTTTTTTCATGGGATTTATTTTAAACACCGGCATAGCAGAGTAACGAAATATCGTGTATAATTTTTGCCCTTTCGCGATTCTCGTAGGGTGAGTTTTACTCACCAATTTAAACTACTTGGACTATTCGGTGGTATAAAAATTCCACCCTACAAAACTTAAACTTTAAGAACGTAATAAATGAAAAACGACATTGATATTAATAAATTGCGCAATATCGCAATTATCGCTCACGTTGACCATGGTAAAACCACCCTCGTTGACAAACTTCTTCAACAATCCGGTACATTTGAATCAACTCGTGGTGATGTTGATGAACGCGTAATGGACTCAAACGATCTTGAAAAAGAACGTGGTATTACCATTCTTGCAAAAAATACCGCAATTAACTGGAATGGTTATCGCATTAATATCGTAGATACCCCAGGACACGCCGACTTCGGTGGTGAAGTAGAACGTGTTCTTTCTATGGTGGACTCTGTACTTTTAGTGGTAGATGCCTTTGACGGTCCAATGCCACAAACGCGTTTCGTAACCCAAAAAGCCTTTGCTCATGGTTTAAAACCAATCGTAGTTATCAACAAAGTTGACCGTCCAGGCGCACGTCCTGATTGGGTGGTGGATCAAGTATTCGATTTATTCGTTAATCTTGGTGCAACCGATGAGCAATTAGACTTCCCGATTATCTATGCATCTGCATTAAATGGTGTAGCAGGTCTTGAACATGAAGATTTAGCGGAAGATATGACGCCGTTATTTGAAGCGATTGTTCAACACGTTGAACCACCAAAAGTGGAACTTGATGCGCCATTCCAAATGCAAATTTCCCAATTAGACTATAACAGCTATGTGGGTGTTATTGGTATCGGTCGTATCAAACGTGGTTCAATCAAACCAAATCAACCTGTGACGATCATTGATGGCGAAGGTAAAACTCGCCAAGGTCGTGTCGGTCAAGTATTAGGCCACCTTGGTTTACAACGTTATGAAGAAGATGTTGCTTACGCAGGCGATATCATTGCGATTACCGGTTTAGGTGAATTAAATATCTCGGATACTATTTGTGATATCAACGCCGTTGAAGCCTTACCTTCATTAACCGTTGATGAACCAACCGTAACCATGTTCTTCTGTGTAAATACTTCACCGTTTGCAGGTCAAGAAGGTAAATATGTGACTTCTCGTCAAATTCTTGAACGTTTAAACAAAGAGTTAGTTCACAACGTGGCATTACGCGTAGAAGAAACACCAAACCCAGATGAATTCCGTGTTTCTGGCCGTGGTGAATTACACCTTTCTGTATTAATTGAAAATATGCGTCGTGAAGGTTATGAGCTTGCGGTTTCTCGTCCTAAAGTAATCTACCGTGAAATCAACGGCAAAAAACAAGAGCCTTACGAACAAGTGACTATCGACGTAGAAGAACAACACCAAGGTTCTGTCATGGAAGCATTAGGTATCCGTAAAGGTGAAGTTCGCGATATGATGCCAGATGGCAAAGGTCGTGTACGTTTAGAATATATCATCCCAAGCCGTGGCTTGATCGGTTTCCGTGGTGAATTCATGACCATGACGTCAGGTACTGGTTTACTTTACTCTAGTTTCGATCACTACGATGACATCAAACCAGGTGAAATCGGCCAACGTAAAAACGGTGTATTAATTTCTAACGCAACAGGTAAAGCACTTGCTTATGCACTATTTGGTTTACAAGAGCGTGGTAAATTAATGATCGAAGCCAACGTAGAAGTTTACGAAGGTCAAATCATCGGTATTCACAGCCGTACAAACGACTTAACTGTTAACTGTTTACAAGGTAAAAAACTCACCAATATGCGTGCATCAGGTAAAGATGATGCAATCGTCTTAACTACACCGGTGAAATTCTCCCTTGAACAAGCCATCGAATTTATCGATGACGACGAGTTAGTGGAAGTGACACCTGAATCGATCCGTATCCGTAAAAAACTCTTAACGGAAAACGATCGTAAACGTGCAAACCGTACGACAACCAGTACGAGTACACACTAATTAAAAACGTGCGGAAATTTGACCGCACTTTTAAACAAAAGGCGAACATCATGTTCGCCTTTTTTATTTTATGATTAAACTAACCTAATCTTACTTTCTCACCACCAAATTCATCGAGTAAGTTTTCTGTTAGTTTAGATAAAATGCCCGTCATCAGTACAAAATCAGCATCAAAGCGCTGTGCATAATCTTCTTTTAAAATATCCGCATTTTTCTCACGCACCGCATCGGCAAATTTTAAACGTTTGAGCGTGCAATCTTCATTAAATACAAAAGTCAGCGTATCTTCCCATTCTAATGCGAGCTTGCTCACCACTTTTTTGCCATCTTGTAAAAGTGCGAGAATCTCTTCATTTTCCAAAGGCTGTTTTTTGCAGCGGATCACGCTGTCTTCTTGGCTTCCACGTAATTCAGCCTCTTCTAACGCCACCAACCAATGCGGAATTTTTTCCTGCACAATCCAATCCGTTAAAATGGTCGAAGGTTCATTCGCAAAAGCCAATGGCACAACGGGTAACGAACCAAGTGATTTACGTAATAACGCCAAGGCATCTTCTGCACGTTTACTGGATGCCGCATCAACATGCACAAGGTTGTTCTCCGTATCAATCCATACAGAAGTTTGCTGATTTTTAGTGAATGCGCGTGGCAATAAATTCATCACCACATCATCTTTTAACGTTTGTTTTTCCGTTTTCTTCAATTTACGGTTTTCTTTTTGCTCAAGGCTTTCAATGCGTTCATCTAATTCACGTTTCACCACATTCGCCGGCAACATTTTCTCTTCTTTTTTCGCAACCAATAAAATGTGTTTACCGACAGAAAAATGCAATAGCTCACTGTATTTCAACGGGTTCGTCCAGCCAAATTTACTTTGATCTTGTGAGCCACAAGGATGAAATTCACAATCTGACAACTGGCGTTGTAATTCATTAAGATCCCAATCTAGGGGCTTAGTCAGCCTATATGACATTAAATTTTTAAACCACATCGTAACACTTCCTTCATAATAGGGTAAAATACGCGACATTGTAGCCCATAAACTCACGGGAAAAAATGATGCAACAGAAATTAATTGCCTTCATCGGTGGTGGCAATATGGCACAAGCGATTGTGTTAGGCCTATTAAAACAAGGTTATCCTGCCGACAAAATTATCGTTAATGATCCTAATGAAGAAAAACGTGCCTTTTTTGCACAATATGGTGTCGCCGTTTCTACGGATAACGAGCAATCCATCACACAATCTCAAGTTGTGTTATTTGCGGTAAAACCACAAGTGCTAGCCGATGTTTGCAACCCATTAAATGCGGTTGATTTCTCTGATAAATTAATTATTTCTATTGCAGCAGGGATTTCAACTGCCCGATTAGCTGAACTCCTTCCAACAGCAAAATCCATTGTTCGCGTGATGCCAAACACACCTGCATTAGTGGGTGAAGGTATGGCTGGCTTATTTGCTGATAAAAACACACCTGAAATTGACCGCACTTTTGCGGAAGATTTACTTTCAGCTGTAGGGAAAACCACTTGGGTGACTAATGAAGGTCAAATGCATGCGGTCACCGCGGCATCTGGTAGTAGCCCAGCCTACTTCTTCCAATTTTTAGAAGCCATGCAACAAGGCCTAATGGAAATGGGCTTAGATAAAAACCAATCTCGTGAGTTGGTACAACAAGCTATGTTAGGCTCAGCGAAGTTGGTGATTGAAAATCCACAGACAGCTCTTTCGACTTTACGAGAAAATGTCACCTCAAAAGGCGGCACCACCGCAGCCGCATTAAATGTGTTCAATCAACACCAATTTAACGACATCATTAAACAAGCGATGCAGGCCTGTGTGGCACGCTCACAAGAAATGGAAAAATTATTCTAATGCAAGTTCGTCCTTTTACTTGGCTCGCCTTGAGCTTTTTTGGCTACTATTGTGCCTACGGTGTGTTTCTTCCGCTTTTCCCGGCATGGTTGAAAACGCAATCTTATAGCGAAGAAAGCATCGGCTTATTGCTTGCCTGTGCCTACATTTTCCGCTTCAGCGGCGGTATTCTATTTTCTGGCTTAATAAAACGCGTTTCCCTTTTAGTGAATGGCTTACGCTATTTAGGTGTAGCCAGTGTTATTACGATGGCCTTAATTGGACTGATGTCGCACAATTTCTGGCTCTTGTTTATTGGACTTGCATTATATTCCATGGTGAATGCGGCCGGTATGCCGATTGGTGACAGCCTTGCCAGTACGTGGCAACAACAAATTCATTTAGATTATGGCAAAGCGCGCTTAATTGGTTCCTTTGCATTTGTTGTTGGTGTGATGGTATTCGGGTATTTTGTTGGACTCGTGGGTGAGCAATATATTACTTGGATGATCACAGGCATACTCGTTTTTTACTGTATTGTGCAATTACTTCATCCGAACCCAATGCCGCAGGATGAACCCCAAAGTGCGGTCGAAAATTCCGTTGGATTTTTAGACTTACTGAAAAATAAAACGACCCTTCGTTTGTTTATTGCGATTTCACTCATTCAAGGATCGCATGCAGCTTATTACTCATATAGCACTATTTTTTGGACAAATCATGGCCACTCCGTTTCCGATGCGGGTCTATTTTGGGGAATCAGTGTATTAGCTGAAATCGTAGTCTTTTTCTTCTCCACTCGATTATTCAAAAACTGGAGCATTACAGCTCTTTTCTATCTCACCGGTATTGCGGCTATCGTGCGTTGGCTCGCGTTCGGTTATGCCGATACCTTTGTTGAAATCGTCCTATTGCAATGTTTTCACAGTCTTACTTATGTCGTCGGCCATTACGCGACCGTGCGTTATATCACTACTCAACCACAAACCCATATTGCGAAATTACAAGGCTTATACAATGCCTTAGCGGGATGTGCAGCCATTGCGATTTTCACTGCGCTTTCTGGCGTACTTTATCCAATGTCACCGGTTTATGCCTTTAGCTTAATGGCCGCCTTTGCCTTCATTGGGTTATTTATCACTCCACGTGGCGTGAAAGCCTTTTTGGTACATAGAGTATAAACATGAATAATTTCACGCTAGTCGATTTATTCTTGAATGAATATTGGATCGAAAAAGGATTGTCTGAAAACACCGTGCAGTCCTATCGTCTCGATTTAACCGCACTTTGTGATTGGCTGGATAAACAAAATTTATCTCTCGAAACCCTCGAATCCTTAGATCTGCAACAATTTTTAGGCAGCCGTTTAGAGCAAGGTTACAAAGCTACCAGTACTGCACGAATGCTAAGTGCGATGCGGAAATTATTCCAATATTTGTATCGTGAAAAGTATCGTACGGATGATCCGAGTGCCGTACTGAGCTCACCTAAATTGCCAAGCCGCTTACCTAAATATTTAACCGAGCAACAAGTCACGGATTTATTAAATACACCTGATGTCGAAATTCCGCTCGAGTTACGCGATAAAGCCATGTTGGAATTGTTGTATGCCACGGGATTACGTGTCACGGAATTGGTCACGCTCACTATTGAGAATATGAATCTGCAACAAGGTGTCGTGCGTGTGATTGGCAAAGGCAACAAGGAACGCATTGTACCAATGGGGGAAGAAGCCGCGTTTTGGGTGCGACAATTTGTGCTTTATGGTCGCCCAATTTTGCTCAATGGACAAAGTTCTGATGTGGTCTTTCCAAGTCAACGGGCTCAGCAAATGACTCGCCAAACCTTTTGGCATCGTATAAAGCATTATGCCGTGTTAGCAGGAATCGATACGGATGCGCTATCTCCACACGTTCTCCGTCATGCCTTTGCGACACATTTGGTGAATCATGGTGCGGATCTCCGTGTTGTGCAAATGCTTCTCGGACACAGTGATCTCTCCACCACACAAATCTATACTCACGTGGCTAAAGAACGCTTGAAACACCTTCATGAAAGATTTCATCCGAGGGGATAAAATTAAAAAGTGCGGTCAAATCTATCGTTATTTTTGACCGCACTTTTGCATGAAAAGGTTATTTCAATGATAGCAATCTCGCCACATTTTGAGCCGTTGAGATTAAATTCTGTTCGCCCTGTTTGAGAATTGTCGGTAAATCGCCCAGATTACGAATAATTGGAAACACTGCATCAATGCCATGTTCATACACCACGTCATAATCCTCACGCAAACAACCCACAATCGCGATGACAGGCTTATTAAATTGTTTTGCTGTGCGCGCCACACCGATAGGGGTCTTACCTAAAATACTTTGTGCATCCATACGGCCTTCGCCAGTAATCACTAAATCAGCCTCTTTAACTTGCTCAGCGAGTTTCAAATTATCTAACACAATCTGCACACCGGCTTTCAGTTGCACATTAGGTAAAAGCAATAAACCACCACCCATACCACCTGCCGCCCCCGCACCTGGTTGCTCTTTAATTTGTTTATCACAATCCCGCTCGGCAATTTGGGCAAAATGGGCTAATGCAGCATCGAGTTCCTTCACTATCTCCGGCGTCGCACCTTTTTGCGGACCAAAAATCGCAGAAGCACCTCGTTCACCACAAAGTGGATTATTCACATCACAAGCCACTTCGATTTGTACGTGTTGCAATCGAGGAGCTAAATCAGCCATTTGAATTTCAGCAAGATTTGATAATGCTGCGCCGCCAAAGTCAATAGATTGACCATTTTTATCCAATAAACGTAAGCCTAACGCTTGTAGCATACCTGCACCACCGTCATTTGTGGCACTCCCACCAATCCCTAAAATGATGTGTTGAACACCCAGGTCAAGGGCTTGCTTAATTAGCTCCCCCGTACCAAAACTAGTGGTTTGACAAGGATTGCGTTTATCCATCGGGACAAGATGTAATCCAGACGCGGCCGCCATTTCGATTATTGCCGTTTTACCATCACCCGATAAACCGAAAAAGCTTTTTACTTGGTTGCCTAACGGTGCAGTGACTTCTGTCTCAATTAAGCGACCTTGAGTGGCATCTACCAAGGATTGCACGGTACCTTCACCACCATCTGCCATTGGTAATTTCACATATTCGGCATTCGGGAAAATACGTTTAAAACCTGTTTCAATCGCATTAGCCACTTCAAGTGCGGTTAAACTTTCTTTAAATGAATCAGGCGCAATGACAATTTTCATATTCTCTCCTTAAACTAACTAAATACACCAAAAATTAAGGTGGATACAATGGTCATAATTAACCCCACTGCACTTTCATAAGGAATCAATTTTAAGCGTTCTTTCATGTCCATATTTACGCTACCGCCAGTTGCATGGAAAAAAGAACCATGTGGCATATGATCAAAAACTGTCGCCCCCGCATGAATCATCGCGGCACCAGCCAGACTACTCACCCCCAACTCTAATAGCGTTGAACTAAACACATTCGAAGCAACCGCTGTCCCTGCAGTTGTTGATGCTGTGGCAAGCGACATGAGTGCACCTGAAATTGGCGCAAGGATATAAGAAGGTAAGCCAGAATGTTTTAAGCCTTCAATAAGCACATCTTTCATACCGGAATTAGCAATAATACCGGCTAAAGCCCCCGTACCAAGTAGCATAATCGCCACCGGAGCCATTTTCCCTAAACCGCTAATCGCATAGTTATTGGCTTGGCGAAGCTTGCCCATACATAATGCGCCAATCAGACCACCAAGTGGTAAAGCGATTAAAGGATCGACTTTAATATCGGCTAACGGACGAAGTGCCAGTAAGAAGATGGCAACCAAAGGCGCCACAAGTGCGGTCAAAAATGAGGGTAGATTCTGTGTTTCTACTGCGACAACCTCTTGGGATGAAACGCGTGAACCTTTGTTTCTTAAACGTTTTGCTAAGAAATAGGTCAATATTAAGCCAAAAATAGCGGGGATAATCCCTGCCATCATCACTGACGTTAAAGGAAGATGGAATGTATCTGCTGCAGCAATCGCATTAGGATTAGGTGACATTAAGTTTCCTGCTTTTCCCCCACCAATCATCGCTAAGAGAATGGCTGGTTTTGATAAGTCAGTACGACGAGCAAGTGCTAAGGCAATTGGAGAGACCGTAATCACGGCAACATCAATAAATACACCAACGGCGGTTAAAATTAATGTGGCCAACGCTAACGCTAATAATGCTCTTGTTTCACCTAACTTGTTTGTAATGGTTTCAGCAATGGTATTAGCCGCACCGGATTCAATCAGAACTCCCGCCAATACCCCTGCTGCGAGAATTCGCATGACTGCGGTAGTGATACCTTGAGCCCCTCCGATCATGAGACTCACGGTTTGAGATAAATCCGCACCACCGATTAATCCCCCTACTAAAGCCCCGACTAACATACCATAGGCTGGTGAAACTTTTTTCAAAATAAGGAAAATAGCGACGATGAGTGCAATGAGCGCACCTAAGGCTGTAACTGTAGGCATAGCATCCTCCTGTTGATATGAATATGCAAAAATCTTTCTTATTTATATCAGCAAAAGTAGAGGAATAAAATCTTGTCCGACTTCCACCTACAAAAACGGCTTATGTAAAACACATAAGCCTTTTTTGTTACTGAAAATTGACCGCACTTTAGAAAAATAAAATACTTCCCCAAACCACAACAACAATGCAAAGTGCAATGAATACTGCTGCTGAGCCTTGATCTTTGGCTCTCCCTGAAAGCTCGTGGCGTTCTGTACCGATACGATCCACCACCGCTTCAACTGCACTATTTAACAGTTCAACTGCCATCACAAGTAAAACCGATGAAATCATCAAAGCAATTTCAATTTTAGTGTCACCCAGCCAAAAGGCGAGCGGAATCATAATACACGCAAGAAAACATTCGTGGCGAAATGCGGTTTCATTTTTGAATGCGCTTTTTAAGCCTTGCAAAGAATATTTTGTAGAGTTAATTAAATGAGTTAATCCCGTGGTTTTATACATAAAAATTCCTATGTTGTAATCTATAAACGTTTTGCTTCGATAACGTCGTCTAACTTCGCTAATCTAGCCAGTATTTTACTTAAACTTTCGACATTTTTCAGTTCAATTTCCATATCCATCGTTGCCACTTGTTTTTTGGTGTCTGCACGGCTTGAAACCCCTAACACGCTGACTTTTTCATTCGCGAGCACGGTTGTAATATCGCGTAATAAACCGTTTCGATCACTGGCCACAATGCGAATATTAATATGGAACCCCGCCGCATAATTATCTCCCCAAAGGGCTTCTACCACGCGTTCAGGATGGGCAGCTTGTAATTCAATGAACTGTTCACAATCGCAACGATGAATTGAGATACCTCGTCCCATCGTAATGTAGCCTGCAATCGCATCACCTGGAATAGGCTGACAACAACGCGCCATGTGGTGCATTAAATTACCGACCCCTTCAACAATGACATAGCCTTTATTCTGTTGCTGATCTGCTTTCTGCTGCGCCTTTTGCTGTGCAGTATTCGCGCTTTTACTCGCTACATGGCGGAGAATTTCTTGATCTGCTTCTTCAGCCGTCACTTTTATCAATCGGCTTTGCAAGAAATTCATCAACTGATTTAAACGAATATCTCCGCTACCAATACCGGCGTATAAATCTTCGAGGTTTCTTAAGTTATAACGCGGCAAGGCAAGCTGCTCAACCTGTTTCAAACTGATATTCAAACGAGCAAGTTCATTATCTAACTGCTCTTTACCAGCTGGAACGTTTTTATCTCGATCTTGTTTCTTAAACCAGGCTTGGATTTTAGCCCGTGCTTTTGAGGTATGGGTAAACCCTAAGTTCGGATTGACCCAATCCCGGCTTGGATTTGGATTTTTCTGCGTGATGATATCCACTTGCTCACCCATTTGTAGGTGATAAGTGAATGGTACGATACGCCCCCCAACTTTCGCCCCAATACAACGGTGACCAATTTCACTGTGGATCGCATAAGCAAAATCGAGAGGGGTTGATCCAGCGGGTAAATCAACCACTTCACCTTTTGGCGTAAACACATATACGCGGTCATCAAAGACTTGGCTACGCAATTCAGCCATCACTTCGCCAGAATCCGTAATATCATCTTGCCATGCGAGTAATTTACGCAACCAAGTGATTTTTTCTTCGTAAGCAGAAAGGCTACCTGTCGTGCCCTCTTTGTATTTCCAGTGAGCGGCTACACCAAGCTCCGCATCATCATGCATTTGCTGGGTACGAATTTGCACTTCAATTGGCTTGCCACCTTTGCCTAACACCACAGTATGAATGGATTGGTAGCCATTTGGTTTCGGGTTGGCGACATAATCATCAAATTCTTTTGGTAAGTGCTTGAAGTGCGTGTGAACGATACCGAGTGCCGTATAACAATCTTGCAATTTTTGCACGATAACCCTAACCGCTCTTACATCATATAAACCACTGAATTCCAGATGTTTCTTTTGCATTTTTCGCCAAATGCTATAAATATGTTTTGGACGACCATAAACTTCAACCTGTTCGATATTTTCTTTTAAATAACCGGTTAACTCTGTGACGAAATCAGTAATATACTGTTCACGATCTAAACGACGCTCATGTAATAATTTGGCGATATTTCGATATTGTTCGGGATGCAAATAACGGAAACAGTAATCTTCAAGCTCCCATTTCAATTGACCGATACCTAAACGGTTCGCCAACGGGGCATAAATATTGGAACATTCTTTGGCAGCCAACACTTTTTCTTCTTCGCAAAAATGATTTTCCGCATCGCGAAGAAAGGTAATACGTTCAGCAAGTTTGATAATCACACAGCGGAAATCGTCCACCATCGCAAGGAGCATACGGCGTACATTATCCACTTGGGAAGCATTGGCAGAATGACTGGCATTGAGTTGACGGATGTTATCCATCTCTTCCACGCCTTTGAGTAATTTAGTGATTTTAGGGCCAAAATCTTCTTGAATTTGTTCCCAATCTACGAGTTGGTTGGCCACTAATGGGAATAGCATCGCAGTGAGCAAGCTCTCACTGTCCATATTCATTTCATGCAGTATTTCCACCATTTCCACACCGGATTGCAATGTGAGCACTGCATTTTCCATTTTATCGGTATGTTCAGCTATTTTAGCTTGAGCGTAATACCAAGCATCAATCAGGGACTTTTCAGTGGCGGCAGGAAGTTTAAGGCTCGAACACCATTGCTCGATCACAAAATCTTGCGGATTTAATAAGTGAGAACCACGAACTGCAACCATAATACCCCCTTGTTGATGAATATGGCTCGGTGACATCCTATCAACCGAGTTGTCTTTTTAAGACAACAAAAAAGTCTGACTATTCTATCAGAATTTACATCTTATTTGATAAATAATGTCACCGACTCCAAATGACTGGTATGCGGGAACATATCAATCATGGCGGTTTTGATAATGCGATAACCGAAAGAGCGAAGTATTTCTGCATCTCGTACTAAAGTTGCGGGGTTGCAAGACACATAGAGAATTTTTTCTGCACAAAGCTCACATAACGCATTCAGCGCAAAAGCGGCACCACTGCGAGGCGGATCGAGAAGAATTTTATTGAAATGTTGTTTTGCCCAAGGTTGTTCTGAAAAAGCTTGGTCTAAATCGGCTTGATAAAATTCAACATTCTCAATGTGGTTAAACTGTGCATTCGTTTGGGCTTTTTGAACCATGTCAAAAACACCTTCAATTCCAACCGCACTTTTCACGCGTTTGGCTAAAGGCAGAGTAAAATTACCCATCCCACAGAATAAATCTAAAACGTGATCGTCCTGATTCAAATCAAGCCAATCTAAAGCCGTCTCAACCATTTGCTGATTTAGGTACGTATTCACTTGAATAAAATCGCGGATATCAAAAGATAAACGAATATCGCCCAGAGAATAATAAGGCATTTCACCATGTACAAGCTGGATGTTTTGATCATCTTGCAGGAACAAATTCACCGCATTGGTGAGTGCAAACTGGAGCAACAAAGTGCGGTCAGTTTCGACTAAATTTCCTTTGTAACGTAACAACATGGCTACGCCATTATCCGCTGAAACTAATTCAATATGCCCTAATTGTTTCGGGACCGAATATTGCGCCCAAAGTGCGGTCAATTTTGGAATAAGATCATTAATCGCAGGCTCAGCGACTAAGCATTGCTGAATACTCACTAACTGATTGGAGTTTTTCTGACGAAATCCCATTTCAATGATTTTGTTTTTAGCATTCCACAGTAAACTTAATCGTACGCGACGACGATAAGCCCATTGTTCGCCACAAATCATGGGCATTAATTGAATAGGCTCTGCTTGCAGTTTACTTAATCGAGAAAAAAGGGCTTTTTCTTTCGCTTTACGCTGCATTTCTACAGGGATATGCTGTCCTTGGCATCCACCACAACGTTCATAATAACTGCATTGCGGTTCAACACGCTGACTACTCTTTTGTAGCCACTTTTGTGCAATGGCTAACCCATATTGACGTTTTTCATCGGTGACTACCGCTTCCACTTTTTCCGTTGGCAAGGCATTTTCAATGAACCAGGTTTTACCTTGAATTTTAGAGACACCTAGCCCTTGATAATCTAAATCCTGAATTTCAGCGACAACTTTTTGTTTGGTTTTCTGTTTTTTTTGTGGAGCGTAAAGTAAAGCCATGATGGTGTTTTAATTTATTTGTATCAAAGAAAGGAATTATTTTAAATAAAGTACGTTTTGCGTAAATAATTCTCGACTTTTCAGCGGCTTATCGCCTAAATAAGGTTTGAGCGCAATTCGAGTAAAGCGCTTTGCTGCTAGCAAGACGGATTCATCGGTGAATTCCAAACGGTCAAAAGCAAGCAAATCTCGCCCATAAAAGGTTAAGTTATCTTTCACTAACGAGGCGATAAAACCCTTTTCCGCACGATATTGGTAAGTCATCGATTCATCCACTGGTAAACCTGAGCCTGCACAATGCAGAAAATCGATGCCATAACCTAAGATTTTAAGTAAATGAAATTCAAATAAGCGTAATGTAGGTTCAACCTGTGGCTGAGTCGCTAAGCCTGTTAAGCATTGAAGATAATGCTGAAAAAGTTGTGGATTGGCTGTTTCTGGCTCGATCACTCGAGTAATCAGCTCATTTACATAAAACCCGCTATATAAAGCCGTTTGCTGCAAAGGCAACGTAATTGCTGCGGGCTCTGCTTTCGTGAGTGTTTTTAATGCGCCTTTTCCTGACCAACGAAGAAGTAATGGCGTAAAAGGCTGTAAGACAGATTTCCATGCAGAACGTTTCGCACGTGCACCTTTTGCAATAACCGTCAAACGCCCTGTTTCTTCAGTGAATAAATCCACCAAAAGGCTGGTTTCACTATAAGGACGACGATGTAACACAAAGCCGCGTTGGAGATCCATACAAGAATTATTTGCCTGATTTTAATTCACTTGGTTGTTTAACACAGCGTTCAGCGAGCACTTCACCTACGCTAGTTTGTAATTGACTGAAGTCATCACGCTCCTGCCAATACCAACGAATATTCGCATAATTTCTACCACGTTCAGAAATCACACGAGTCAATTTTTCGGTTACATCATTAAAAGTAACGGTCACCTGACTGAGTGTTTTTTTACTTTTCTGTTTTTGCTTCGTATGAACCACACTCACTTCTTTATTGCCTTTACACAAATAAACCGTCGCCGAACCCTTTTGAGATTTTTTATCCACGGTTTGCACTTTCATTTTCTGTGGTGCGGGGTCGCTTAATTCAACATTTTGTGAACAAGCGGAAAGGCAAAGTGCGGTCAAAATTACGCTTAATTTTTTTAACATGAATTCTATTTCCATCAAGGTTTGTTTATGATTGCTCACTTTTCGAAATGAGCAAGGATAAACAATCTCATCTAGAAAAATGGGCGATTACTCGCCCACTAAAAATTATTTTTTATATTGATATGAACCATCGGCTTGACGAATGAACTTGCCGCCATTTGATAAACGAAGCTCACTCACTCGACCTTGACTATTCACTGAAACCTGTACTTTGTCACCAGGCTTGAAGCTGCTTAATGCATTACCTGCACCATTTGCTTTTGTCATTGCATTCACATCTGAAATATTCAATTTATTATCACGGAATACTTGCATCAGTGAAACACCTTGAGGCACAGTTAATGTTTTTGTTGCACTTGTTGAAGCGGTTTGTACTGTTGGTTCTGTTGCTTTAACCGCATTGTTACTTGCTGATTTCGCATCCACAATTTGAACCTTACTATCTTTAGTTGCAACCGGTTTTGCTTCTTGAATTTTACTTGACTCTTTTTTCACTGTTTGAGTCGGCTGAACTGCTGCTTTTTCAGCTACAGGTTTAGGTTGTTTTTTCTCTTGAACCACCGATGTTTGTTCACGACGAGGTTCTGCTTTATGCTCAACTGTTACGGTATGTTTTTCCACAGTTGGTTGCACTGTTTTCACGGGTTCTTTAACTGGTGCAGGAGCAACAGCTGGTTGAACCGGTGCTGGTTGAGTTGCTGGTTGTTGAGCAACAGTTTGTTGTGCAGGCTCTGCAGGTTGTGATTTCGCAGCATCTGCTTTATCACCTACGAACTCCATGGCTGGAGGTGCATCTGATTTAGCTTCATTTGCGGCTTGTTCCGTTGTTGCCGGCGCTGCATTATTATTATCTAATACTGTGGTTTCAACCGGTTGAGACTGATCCAATGATTGGAATTGAACCGGAATTTCATTGCTGTTTTGTTGTTCAAAAGACTCTACCGTATCTGAATTTGGTTTTAAGGTGAAGAAAATGATTAGTAATACCACTAAACCCAAAATCGCAATAAATAAACGACGATGTTTTTCTGGTAACATTTGTAAAACCTTCCATTTTTCAGGTGATTTCAAGCTTGCTGCAGCGGCTGGTGCAACGGTTTCTGCTTGAGTTGTCGCGTCCTCCACAACCTCTTCTGTAGGTGAATTTTCAAAAATCACTTTTTCTTCAACTACGTTTTCTACTTGAACATTTTCAACAGGCTCCTGAGAGCTGCAAGCACTTGCTTGAGCTACTTGTTCGACATTTTCACTTTGGAATGTTTGAGATGGCGAAAAAGGTTGGCTTGTGGCTGCTCCAAAAGTTGGCTCGCGACGAACATGAAATTGCGTATCTGCTTGTTGTTTTTTACCAAATAAACCTTTGGCTTTATCAAAAATTGAGCCACTTTGTTGAATCGTTTTTCTTGGTGTCACAGAGTCAGAGTGATTAAATCCTAAATCTAATTCATTTTGCGATGAATTGTCGTTAGGTTGATTTTTATTATCCACGGTATTACCTCGATTTGCTAAACTAAAGATCGCATAAAAGTGCGGTGAAAAATTGTATCGTATTTTATAGGATCTTACGTTGTGTATAAAGTCTTATTTGGCTCTCCACCGATTTCTCGTGCTAATTTGGGTACTAAATAGCCAGAAGTGAGTGCCTGCAATTCTCTATAAATTTGTAAGGCACGCTCATCCGAGATATAGAAATGGCTCGCCCCCTGTACTTTATCCAATAAATGCAAGTAATAAGGCAAAATTCCCGCTTGAAATAGCTTATCGCTCAATACTTTTAATGTATGTGGGTTATCATTCACATCCTTTAATAGGACCGATTGATTGAGTAATATTACTTTAGCTTCTGTCAGTTTTTGCATAGCGAAAGCGAGTCCTTCATCAATTTCATTTGGATGATTGATATGCGTCACAAACACAGCTTGTAATGGACTATTCAACAATAAATCGCAAAATTCATCCGTAATGCGCTCTGGAATCACGACTGGCAAACGAGAGTGAATACGCAAACGTTGTAAGTGCTGTATCTTTTCAAGGCGTTCTAATAGCCACGCCCATTCACTATCCTTCGCCATCATCGGATCGCCACCCGAAAAAATCACTTCTTCAATTTCTGGATGTGCGGCGATATAGTCTATTGCTTGTTGCCAACTGACTTTATTGCCTGGATTTTGGTCATAAGGAAAATGGCGACGGAAACAATAGCGGCAATTAACCGCACAGCCTCCTTTTGCCATGAACAGCAAGCGATTTTGGTATTTATGCAGAATATTAGGCACGGCATTTTTTTGCTGTTCGTCTAAAGGATCTTGGCTAAAGCCTTCCGCTTCAATAAATTCTTGCTGAACCGTCATTACCTGCAAAAAAAGTGGGTCTTTCGGATTCCCTTTTTCCATTTTTTCAACAAAAGGTAAAGGCACTCGCATAGCAAAAAGTTTACGGGCAGCGATATCCTCGGCAAAATCCTCAACAGGCAAATTTAAGGTTTTTAACAAGATTTTCGGATCAGAAATCGCATTTTTTAGGGTTTCTAACCAATTTTGTTCTTCTCTAATCGCAATATTTCGGGTTAAAATACGCACTTTCAAACAATCTCTATTTTTTAGGATATTTTTAATATGGCTACATATACTACCAGTGATTTCAAACCAGGTCTAAAATTTATGCAAGACGGTGAGCCTTGTGTGATCGTTGAAAACGAATTCGTTAAACCAGGTAAAGGCCAAGCTTTTACTCGTACTCGTATTCGTAAATTAATTTCAGGCAAAGTATTAGACGTAAACTTCAAATCTGGTACTTCGGTTGAAGCTGCTGATGTTATGGATCTTAACCTCACTTATTCATACAAAGATGATGCATTCTGGTACTTCATGCACCCAGAAACATTTGAACAATACTCTGCTGATGCAAAAGCAGTGGGTGATGCTGAAAAATGGTTATTAGACCAAGCAGATTGTATCGTGACTTTATGGAACGGTGCGCCAATTACTGTTACCCCACCAAACTTCGTAGAATTAGAAATCATCGATACTGACCCAGGTCTTAAAGGTGATACTGCAGGTACTGGCGGTAAACCAGCAACATTAAGTACTGGTGCAGTGGTGAAAGTACCTCTTTTCGTTCAAATCGGCGAAGTAATCAAAGTTGATACTCGTTCAGGCGAATACGTTTCTCGCGTGAAATAGTCTTTTATAGTGAGATAAAAAGAGCGGTCAATATTTAATGAATATTGACCGTTTTTTATTACCTGCTCATTAATTTCTGAGAGATAAAAAATGCGGTTATTTCTAACCGCACTTTAATTGATTATTTTGCTTTTGAGCCTTCTAACTCTAAAGAAGGTTTTCTATCTGAGTTCACACAAATAACTTGCGCAGCCGCATAGAGCGTTGTGTTAGGTTTTAAGCTAATGGTGTATTTCTCTTGTTTTTTCGGTGCGGCGCGTAAACCTTCACCCCAGAAATCATCATAAAAATCAGTACGAACTTGAGTTAAATGGTAGTTCTTACAGTTTAAAATTTTATATTGGCGAACAGAACGCGCATAGCGTCTTTTCTCATTTGGATACACATATAAACCTTTATCCAAATTCACCACGGCATCAAAGTGCACTTGGTTTAAATCTTGGTTATCTACCCAAATAGAATCAGTATCAATGTAGTAATTTTTATCTTTTACTAATCGCACATACCCTACTCTATCTTTTGAAGGGGCGGTTAATGTCACCTCTTCTTGTGTAACTGGCGATTGAACAGCTAAACAACCTGCTAAAAGGGCTACACCTAAAAACGTTAATGCTAATTTTTTCATTTTTCCTCCTTAAAGCTTTCTAAAGCCTACTGTTAATCTTTTTATACCTTAGCTTAATATTTTACCGTATGTCCATATCCTTCAAGAATCGTTTTGATATGTTCAAGCGATTCTTTCGTCGGTGGCAAAACATCTGCGAGCTCATACTCAAAGCCAAGGGTTTTCCATTTATGAGCCCCTAATCGATGATAAGGGAGAAGTTCGACTTTTTCAATATTGGTCATACCTTCAATAAACTGTCCGAGCAGATGAACATCATGATCGTTATCGGTATAACCTGGAACTACTACATAACGAATCCAGGTACGCTGATTACGTTTTTGCAAATATTTCGCAAATTCCAGCGTCCGTTTATTCGGTACGCCGATCAAATTCTGGTGTACTTTGTCGTTCAGTTCTTTTAAATCAAGCAAAACGAGATCGGTTACATCGAGTAGTTCATCAATAATATGGTCATAATGACGTACAAACCCATTAGTATCTAAACAAGTATTAATCCCTTCTGCTTTACAAGCTCGGAACCAGTCACGCACAAACTCAGCTTGAAGAATTGCCTCACCACCTGATGCTGTCACACCACCACCAGTTGCATTCATAAAATGGCGATAGCTCACGACTTCTTTCATGAGTTCTTCCACACTGATTTCGCGTCCACCATCAAGATCCCAAGTATCACGGTTATGGCAATATTTGCAACGCATTAAACAGCCTTGCATAAATAAAATAAAACGAATACCGGGACCATCCACGGTTCCACAGGACTCAAAGGAGTGAATTCTTCCTAGCACAGACATACATAAATTTCCAAAAAATTAATCTAGCTAAATTTTACCAAAAATATCATCTATAAAAAATGAGCCTGACTTAAAATCAGGCTCATAATTAAAATATATTTATCCAAAGTGCAGTCATTATTCGCTAACTTTTTGAAAGGTTTGCACCACTGGCGCTTGTTCACAATACTCGACCAATACAGGTACAATTGAGGTAAAGTGTGGTGTTGCAAAATGTTGTTCTAAATCAGCTTTGCTTTTCCATTGCTCAATAAAAACATAATGATTAGCTTGTTCGCTATTTTGTTGTAATTCGTAAGATACGCATCCTGTTTCTTGGCGAGTATGCTTAATCAACTCTTGGCATTGAGTTAGAAAATCATTGATTTTGTCCGCTTTTACTGAAAATTGGGCAATAACTGTTAGCATAATTTGCTCTCCTATATATAAAAATAAACCACTTATAAAACTAGTCTATAAGTGGTTTGTATTAAAGCATAATTTTATTTAGAACGATTCTGTGAATGTACGAGTTACGACGTCTTGTTGTTGCTCTTTAGTTAAAGAGTTGAAACGTACTGCGTAACCAGATACACGAATGGTTAATTGCGGATATTTATCCGGATTTTCCATCGCATCTAATAACATTTCACGGTTTAACACGTTCACATTTAAGTGTTGACCACCTTCTACTGCGGCTTCATGGTGGAAGTAACCATCCATTAAGCCTGCAAGGTTGCGACGTTGTGCTTCTGGATCTTTACCTAACGCATTTGGTACGATTGAGAAGGTATAAGAAATACCATCTTTCGCGTAAGCAAATGGAAGTTTAGCCACAGAAGTTAATGATGCTACCGCACCTTTTTGGTCACGACCGTGCATTGGGTTAGCACCTGGGCCGAATGGCGCGCCTGCACGACGACCATCTGGGGTGTTACCTGTTTTCTTACCATAAACCACATTAGAAGTAATGGTTAATACAGACTGTGTAGGCACAGCATTGCGGTAAGTTTTAAGTTTTTGAATTTTCTTCATGAAACGTTCAACTAAATCACAAGCGATATCATCTACACGGTTATCATTATTACCATATTGTGGATATTCACCTTCGATTTCGAAGTCGATCGCTACATTGCTTGCTACAACATTGCCATCTTTATCTTTAATGTCGCCACGAACTGGTTTAACTTTCGCATATTTAATTGCTGAAAGTGAGTCTGCCGCAACAGAAAGACCTGCGATACCACAAGCCATAGTACGGTATACATCACGATCATGTAATGCCATTAATGCGGCTTCGTATGAATATTTATCATGCATGTAGTGGATGATGTTTAAGGCTGTCACATATTGTTTTGCCAACCAATCCATAAAGCTGTCCATACGAGTCATGACTGTGTCGAAATCTAACACTTCATCAGTGATTGGTGCAGTTTTCGGACCAACTTGCATACCTAATTTTTCATCAATACCGCCGTTGATTGCGTATAACAATGTTTTCGCTAAGTTTGCACGCGCACCGAAGAATTGCATTTGTTTACCAACAACCATTGGTGATACACAACATGCGATTGCGTAGTCATCATTGTTGAAGTCTGGACGCATTAAATCATCATTTTCGTATTGAACTGATGATGTATCAATCGATACTTTCGCACAGAAACGTTTGAAGTTTTCAGGTAATTGTTCAGACCAAAGAATTGTTAAGTTTGGTTCTGGAGAAGTACCCATGTTGTAAAGGGTGTGTAAAATACGGAAGGTATTTTTGGTTACTAATGTACGGCCGTCTAACCCCATACCTGCGATGGTTTCAGTTGCCCACATTGGGTCACCAGAGAATAATTGATCGTATTCAGGTGTACGTAAGAAACGAACCATACGAAGTTTCATGACCAAGTGGTCAACTAATTCTTGCGCTTCAGTTTCAGTAAGTTTACCTGCTTTTAAATCACGCTCGATATAGATATCGATGAAGGTTGCAGTACGACCGAATGACATCGCTGCACCATTTTGTGATTTGATTGCTGCTAAGTAAGCAAAGTACATCCATTGAATTGCTTCTTTAGCGTTAGTTGCAGGGTTAGAAATATCGTAACCGTAGCTTGCTGCCATTTGTTTCATTTGGCCTAATGCACGGTGTTGTTCTGCTATTTCTTCACGTAAACGGATAGTTGCTTCTAAATTTACGCCATCTTCTAAGTCTTTTTGTAAAGAAGTGAATTGTGCGTATTTATCTTTCATTAAGAAGTCAACACCATAAAGTGCGACACGACGGTAGTCACCGATGATACGACCTCGACCGTAAGCATCTGGAAGACCAGTTAATACACCTGATTTACGACAACGTAAAATGTCTGGCGTATAAACATCGAACACACCTTGGTTATGGGTTTTACGATATTCAGTGAAGATTTTTTTCACTTCAGGATCTAATTCACGACCGTAAATTTTGCATGATCCTTCCACCATTTTAATACCACCGAATGGCATAATGGCACGTTTTAATGGAGCATCGGTTTGAAGACCTACGATTTTCTCTAAGTCTTTATTGATATAACCTGGTGCGTGAGAAGTAATCGTTGAAGGGGTATGTTCGTCAAAGTCTAATGGCGCATGTGTGCGGTTTTCAACTTTAATTCCTTCCATAACGGTTTCCCAAAGTTTTGTTGTCGCTTCGGTTGGACCTGCTAAGAAAGAATCATCACCTTCATACGGGGTGTAGTTCTTTTGAATAAAATCACGCACGTTGACGTTTTCTTGCCAATCACCGGCAACGAATCCTGCCCACGCAACTTTTTGTGCTTCATTAAGTTCTGACATAGTCATTTCCTTTTTTAATTGATAAAAAATAAGTCTGTTTAGTTCGTTAGTACATTAGTGAGCTTTGGTTAAATAACGTTGGAATAAGCCGATACAAACCGCACCACCCACAATGTTTCCTAACGTTACTGGAATCAAATTCTTCACAATGAAATGATAGAGATCTAAATCTGCATATTTCATTGGATCCACCCCAATTTGTTGCCAAAATTCTGGCGTACTAGAATGAGCTGTGATAATGCCTAGTGGAATCATAAACATATTTGCCACACAGTGTTCAAAACCTGATGCGACAAATAAACCAATCGGCATGATCATAATAAATGCTTTGTCTGTAACAGTTTTACCGGAATAAGACATCCATACCGCTACACACACCATAATGTTACATAAAATACCAAGGTTAAATGCTTCAAACCAAGTATGATGAATCTTATGTTGAGCGGTTGCCAAAATGGTTAAACCCCATTGACCATTTGCTACCATGGTTTGTCCCCCAAACCAAATAACTGCAGTAATAAATAAACCGCCCACAAAGTTGCCCAAATATACCACAATCCAATTTCGGATCATTTGACTTGTGGTTATCTTACCGCCTACGCGGGCAACTAAGGTTAAAGTAGAAGAGGTGAATAATTCAGATCCTAAAATTACCACCATAATTACGCCTAAAGAGAAGACTAACCCACCGACTAACTTGGTTAATCCCCAAGGCGCTCCTGCGCTTGCTGTTTGTGTCGTCGTATAGAATACAAAGGCTAAAGCAATACAAGCCCCAGCACTAATACCAGACAGAAATGATAAAAATGGGCGTTTTTGCGCTTTATACGCAGCGACGCTTTCAGCATAATCCGTTGCTTCAACTGGTGTGAGAGCAACAGAAGATTGATTTAAATTTTCTGATGCCATATCTAACTCCAAATAGTTGGTTTATTATTTCTTATACTACAACATAGGTATTCCTATACCCATTTGGTATTCTACTCTCTTATAAAACCATTGCAAGAAATCCCCAACTTATTCCAAAAAAATTTGATATTTTGCAAGTTTTGGTAAATTTTCTGCTCAAAAAATAAAAAAGCGGAATATCACTATTCCGCTTTTCATATAAAAATAACAACATTAAAACACGATACGATCTCGGTTTTTCTCTAGCGTAGCTTTACCAATACCTTGTACTTCGAGTAGTTGTTCTGCCACAGTGAAATTACCATGTTTTTCACGGTATTGCACAATAGCTTCTGCTTTTTTCGCCCCAATACCAATCAGTGCTTTTTGAATGTCTGATGCGCTTGCGGTATTGATATTTAATTTATCACTCACTGTTTGTTGTACAGTTTGTGATGGAGCTTGTACAGCAGTTTGTTGCTGCACTTGCGTTTGCGGTTGAGCCTGCTCAGCTGTTTTTTCTTCTGCAAGCGCTCGTGTGCTCAACATCGCGCCTGCAATAAACAATGAACTAAATAACTGTTTCATCAATTTCATAAAAATGCCCTTTATTAACAAAAAGTACCGTTGATTCATATCAACAGCGACATTTTTAAGAAACGCCAAAAACACGCAAGAAATTGACCGCACTTTTGCGATCTTGATCGCAAAAATTACATTTAAGCAAATAAAAAAACGACCTTAGCGCACCACCACTGCCGTGCCACTTGCAATCACCATAAACATGCTTTTCGTGCCTACCGTTGTGTAGTTAACTTCCACCCCAACAATAGCATTAGCACCTAAGGCATATGCTTTTTCTTCCAATTCTTTCAACGCATCTTGACGCGCACGACTAATACGACGCTCATAAACACTAGAACGCCCACCAATCACATCTGTGATGCCAGCAAAGAAATCACGCATGAAATTTGCACCAGCAATCACTTCGCCAAAGACGACTTGTTTGTATTCTACGATTTGTTTCCCTTCGACATTAGGGGTTGTTGTCACAATCATTTTGTATCCTTAAATTCTCGTTAAAAATTAACCGCACTTTAGGCGCTTAATTTTGATTTTAATACGGCCAATGCCTTCGCACGATGAGAGATTTTCTTTTTCTCTACGGTTTCTAATTCTGCAAAAGTACAGCCTTTTTCTGGGCTAAAAAAGAGTGAATCGTAACCGAAGCCATTTTCACCTTTTTCTTCATAAATAATCTGCCCGTCACATTCACCTTGAGCAATGATAGGAGAAGGATCACTTGGGTGTTGTAATAACACAATCGTACTCACAAATTTTGCTTGGCGACGTTCAGTCGGTACATCAGTTAATTCTGCCAGTAATTTTTCTCGGTTTTTCGCATCAGCTTCGTCACCATCCACTCCTGCATAACGAGCAGAATACAATCCAGGCGCACCATTTAACGCCTCCACCACAAGACCGGAGTCATCTGCAATAGCCGGTAAACCCGACTTTTCAGATGCATAACGTGCTTTCAAAATGGCATTTTCGACAAACGTTAAGCCTGTTTCTTCTGGACTTTCAATGCCTAAATCTGTCTGAGCAATGACTTCAAAACCGAAATCGGCTAATACGTCTGCCATTTCTTTTACTTTGCCTTTATTACCTGTGGCAAGTACAATTTTTTGCCTCATCTCATTTACCCTTTAAACAAAAGGCGAACCTGTGGCACGCCCTTTTTAATTTACTTCTTTAATTCGTAACTCTTTTGGCACTTCAAAGAACATATTCTCTTCTAAGCCTTGAAGCTCTTCAATAGTATCGGCACCAAATTCTTTCAAGCGAGCAATCACGGATTGTACCAACTCTTCCGGTGCTGAAGCACCTGCGGTTACGCCTATTGTTTCAACACCTTCAAACCAATCTGCCGCCACATCATTTGGATCATCAATCAATTTTGATTTCACGCCCATACGCGATGCTAACTCAGCTAAACGGTTAGAATTTGATGAGTTTTTAGAGCCTACAACCACCACTAAATCACATTGTTTCGCTAATTCACGCACCGCTTCTTGGCGATTAGTTGTGGCATAGCAAATATCGTTTTTATGCGGACCTTGAATAGTAGGGTATTTGTCTTTCAATGCACTGATAGTTTCCGCTGTATCATCAAGAGAAAGTGTGGTTTGCGTCATAAAGGTTAAATCATCATTTTCTTGAACGGGCAAGCGAGCAATATCTTCTACGCTTTCAATTAAGAAAATACCACCTTCGGCATTATTATACTGCCCCATTGTACCTTCCACTTCGGGATGACCTTTGTGCCCGATCAAAATCGCTTTTGTCCCTTTACGACTAGCACGTGCCACTTGCATATGTACTTTGGTTACCAACGGACAAGTTGCATCAAATACTTTTAACTGACGATCTTTTGCTTCTTGACGAACGGCTTGTGACACGCCGTGGGCGGAAAAAATCACAATGGCGCCATCTGGCACTTCACTTAATTCTTCTACGAAAATTGCCCCTCGTTCACGCAAGCCGTTGACAACAAAACGGTTATGCACCACCTCATGACGTACATAAATTGGTGCACCATGAATTTCAAGCGCTAATTCAACAATGCTAATGGCACGATCGACACCCGCGCAAAATCCACGAGGGTTAGCTAAAATTATCTTCATTTTTGACCGCTCTTTTTATCACCTTTAAAGGCATCTAATGCTAATAAACCCGCACCAATACAAATCGCAATATCTGCCACATTGAATACCGGATAATGATAAATATCCCAATAAAAATCTAAGAAATCCACCACAAAACCGTTATACGCACGGTCCACCATATTGGCTAACGCACCACCAATAATCAGTGCATAAGCTGAGTTTTGTAATTTTTGTTCTGCTGAATTCTTTTTCATAAAGTAAGCCAGCATTAAAGAAATTCCAATCGCAAGCACGATAAAGAAATATTTCTGCCAGCCATCATGTTCAGCAAGAAAGCTAAACGCTGCACCATAGTTACGCACATAGGTTAAATTAAAAACGGGTAATAAGTTCACGCTTTCATAGAGATCAAAGCGTTGCACTACAATATATTTGGTCAGTAAATCAAGGATAAATGCGACCGCACTTATCCAAAGGAATGAAAGTCCTGTTTTATTTTTTGTCATAGGAAATTATCTGTCTTTATAAATGGACGATGATTTTAGCAACTCGAACAACCTTTATAAAGTAAAAGGCATCAAATCATAAAAGGCGAACACATTGGTTCGCCTTTCAATGTTTATTATTTTTTCTTCACCGGTCTTTGCCAACCTTGAATATGGCGTTGTGGCACACGAGTGATCACAAGCTCATCTTTCTCAATATTTTGAGTAATCGTTGAGCCCGCACCGATCGTTGCGCCATCGGCTACAGTAACTGGTGCAACTAACTGCGTATCTGAGCCCACGAATACATTGTTACCAATGATTGTTTTAAATTTATTCGCACCGTCATAGTTACAAGTAATGACACCCGCACCGATGTTACAGTTTTCACCGATTTCAGTATCACCCACATAAGTGAGGTGGTTTACCTTAGAGCCTTTACCCACTGTGGATTTTTTAATTTCCACGAAGTTACCCACATGGGTTTCAGCCGCTAATTCAGCACCTGGACGTAAACGAGAGAATGGACCAATCGCCGCCTTCTCACCAATTGTCGCATCTTCTAAAACAGAATAAGGCTTGATTTCAACATCATCACCAATGGTCACGTTTTTCAATACGCAACCTGCACCGATTTTTACACGGTCACCCAAGCGCACATTGCCTTCCACAATCACGTTCACATCAATTTCAACATCTTTACCGTGTTCTAATGTACCACGTAAATCAAAACGCTCTGGGTCAATTAACATCACGCCTGCAAGTAAAAGTTTTTCTGCTTGTTTACGTTGATAGAAACGCTCTAATGCGGCAAGTTGTAAACGGTTATTGGCACCTTCTACTTCCATAAATTCGGAGGCTTGAACGGCAGTAACCTGACAACCATCCTGGTTGGCTAAACCAATCACATCAGTTAAATAAAACTCGCCTTGTGCATTGTTATTTTTCACACGGGAAAGCCAGTTTTTGAAATGCGCACCATCAGCCACTAACACGCCTGTATTCACTTCCTGGATTTTTAATTGCTCTGCGTTGGCATCTTTTTGTTCCACAATTGCCACTACATTACCATTTTCACGAATAATACGACCATAACCCGTTGGGTTATCTAAATTTACCGTGAGCAATGCAATCCCATTTTCTGGTTTCGCTGCAATGAGTTTTTCCAATGTTTCTTTGGTCACTAATGGCGCATCACCATATAAAATCACAATATTTTCATCATCTTTGAAGAATGGTGCGGCTTGTTGAACCGCATGAGCAGTACCTAATTGTTCTGCTTGAACGACCCAGTTCACGCTTTCATTTGCCAAACGCTCACGCATTAATTCGCCACCATGACCATAAATTAAATGCACGTTTTCTGCACCTAATTGATTTGCCGTATCAATCACATGTTTTACCATCGGTTTACCTGCCACTTTGTGCAAGACTTTAGGTAAATCAGAATACATACGAGTGCCTTTACCGGCCGCTAAAATCACCACGCTTAATGCTTTATTTGTCATAAATTCTTCTCTTCTTGATAAAAAATTAGGCGTATTCTATCGTAGAATGGAGGGAATGATAAGTTGTTTATCTTTTCAAGAAAATTCTATAATAGTGAAAACCTTTCAACCCATAGAGGTACATATGCACAACCGAGATGAAATCATCTTACAACTGCTAAATCACCAAGGTAAAGTTAGCGTTCAAGAAGTCGCTCAGCAATGTGAAATGTCAGTAGAGACAATTCGTAGAGATCTTAATCGATTAGAAAAAAAAGGTTTACTATATCGCACTCATGGTGGCGCTGTTAGCGGAAAAATAAATGATCTTGGATCTTTTTTCCAAATACGACAACATGTCAATGCCGCAGCCAAACGACATATTGCTAAAAACGCTCTTGAATTGCTCTATGAAAATGCCGTGATTGGACTCGATGCTAGCTCTACCAGTTGGTATTTTGCATACCTTATGCCAGATATTCCTTGCACAGTCGTAACAAACTCAATTTTTAACGTCAACGCATTAGTGAACAAACCCAATATCAAAACAATTGTTACTGGAGGTGTCTATTCTCACAAATATGAAGCCTTTTATGGTCCGTTATCAGAATACTTATTACAACGTTTACACATCAATTTTTCTATTTTTTCCTGTTCAGGTATTGATAATGAAGGAAATATCTGGGAATCAAATGAACTCAATGCATCACTAAAACGAAAGATGATGGAAGCGTCAGAAAAATGTTATCTACTAGTAGATCAATCAAAATTTGAGAAAAAAAGCCTAATTCAATTAAGTGGTTTAAATAAAATAGACACTATTTTTACCGATTCTGCCCTTCCCTTCCCCTTACAAAAATACTGTGACAAAGTAGACACAATGACCGTTATATAGATAAAAATGCCCGATTTGACCGTTTAAGGTGTAATAATTATTAAATCGGGCATTAATTTTATTAAAAAATAACACTTTTGTGTGATCTATTTCACAAATCTGAAATCTATTTCGTATCTCACCTATCTTCTCACATTCTTTTTATCAAAAATAATACCAAGTTAAGTTGATAGCAGCTTATCCATATTTCATCATAAATGTTAAACACAAAAGGAGGAGCTTTATGATGACATCGGTCACTCAATCAAATCGAGTAAAAATCGGTATTCGCCCTACTATTGATGGACGTCGCATGGGAGTTCGAGAATCGTTAGAAGAACAAACCATGCAAATGGCAAAATCAGTTGCAGAGTTATTGCAAAATCACATTCGCCACACAGACGGTTCCTTCGTGGAATGTGTAATTGCCGACACCTGTATTGGTGGTGTTGCTGAAGCCGCTGCTTGTGCAGAAAAATTCAAACTCAACAATGTTGGTTTAACAATTACTGTTACTCCTTGTTGGTGCTATGGTTCTGAAACTATTGATATGGATCCGCATATGCCAAAAGCCATTTGGGGTTTCAACGGCACCGAACGTCCGGGAGCAGTTTATCTTGCCGCCGCCCTTGCCGGCCACTCTCAATTAGGCTTACCGGCATTTTCCATCTATGGACATGATGTGCAAGAAGCGGATGACACAAGCATTCCATCTGATGTTAAAGAAAAACTGTTACGCTTTGCGCGTGCCGGCCTTGCAGTTGCGACTATTCGCGGCAAATCCTACTTATCTATCGGTTCCGTTTCCATGGGTATCGCCGGTTCTATCGTCAACCAACAATTCTTCCAAGAATACCTCGGCATGCGTAACGAATATGTGGACATGACCGAAATCAAACGCCGCTTGGATCGCAAAATTTACGATCAAGAAGAAGTGGATTTAGCGCTTTCTTGGGTGAAACAATATTGCAAAGACGGTATTGACGTAAACAGTCCGGAAAATCAACGCTCACCTGAAGAACGCGCCGAACTTTGGGAAAATGTGGTGAAAATGACCATTATCGCCCGTGACTTAATGGTGGGTAATCCGAAATTGGCGAAATTAAACTTCGGAGAAGAAGCACTCGGTCACAATGCCATTGCTGCAGGTTTCCAAGGTCAACGCCATTGGACCGATCATTTACCGAACGGTGACTTCATGGAAGCCATGCTAAATTCGACTTACGACTGGAACGGCGTGCGCCCGCCATACATTCTTGCGACCGAAAACGACAGTTTGAACGCGGTTTGTATGTTGCTTGGTAATCAGCTCACCGGTCAGGCGCAAATCTTTGCCGATGTGCGGACTTACTGGAGCCCGGATTCTGTAGAACGCGTTACCGGTTTCCGTCCGGAACAAGGCTTCCTGCATTTAATTAACTCAGGTTCCGCTGCTCTTGACGGTACAGGTCAACATAAAGATGCCAATGGCAACCCAACCATCAAACCGGCATGGGAAGTCACGGAAGAAGACGGCAAACGTTGTTTGGAGCATACCCGTTGGTGTCCTGCGGTACACGAATACTTCAGAGGGGGCGGTTTATCTTCTCAATTCTTAACCAAAGGTGGCATGCCGTTCACCATGCACCGCATTAACCTCATCAAAGGCTTAGGCCCTGTGCTACAAATTGCCGAAGGTTGGTCTATTGAGTTACCGAAAGAAGTCAATGATGCCCTTGACCATCGTACAAACGAAACCTGGCCGACGACTTGGTTTACGCCTCGTTTGACCGGTAAAGGGGCATTTACTGATGTTTATTCTGTAATGGCGAACTGGGGGGCTAACCACTGTGTAGCCACTTACGGACACATTGGTGCTGATCTCATCACGCTAGCTTCAATGTTGCGCATTCCGGTTTGTATGCACAACGTTGAAGATGCCGACGTGTTCCGCCCAAGTTCTTGGAATGGCTTTGGTCAAGACAAAGAAGGTCAAGACTACCGCGCCTGCCAAAACTTTGGACCACTTTATAAATAACCTATGACTGGCGCAAGCTTCCCTAACTTGCGCCATCATCCCATAAAAATTCAAATACAAGTGCGGTTGAAAAAACAAATGAATTTTAAACCGCACTTAGGAGAGCTTTTATGTCTATCGTACTGATTTTTGATTGCGGTGCGACTAATTTACGCACCATTGCCATGAATGATAAAGGCAAAATCATGGCATCCCATCACCTTGCTAATAATACCCAACAGGGTAGTGAATCACCCGATTATCATATTTGGGATTTTGAAGAAATTTGGCAAAAACTCACCATGTGTGCAGATAATACGATCACTCAATTAAAGCAACAACAGGTTGATTTAAAAGAAATCGTAGGTATTTCCGTCACGACTTTTGGCGTGGATGGTGCACCATTTGATAAAAACGGACAACAACTTTACCCGATTATTTCGTGGAAATGCCCACGCACAGTGCCGGTGATGGAAAACCTCCCTCAGTTGCTAGACATAAAAGCCCTTTATCAACGCAACGGCATTGGTCAATACAGTTTCAACACTTTATTTAAACTACTTTGGTTGAAAGAAAATAAACCGGATATTTTCCAAAAAATGGATAAATTCGTGTTCATTTCCTCCATGCTAACCCAGCGATTAACCAGCAAATTTACCACCGACCGCACTATGGCAGGCACATCTATGATGACCAATCTCGCAACAGGCAATTGGGACGAGGATATTTTAAAACTGCTTGGTTTAAGCCAAAAACACTTTCCACCATTGCATAACGCAGGTGAAAAAGTGGGGGAGTTAACTAGTGCGCTTGCCGACCATTGGGGTTTAAATCGTATTCCAGTTATATCCTGTGGTCACGACACCCAATTTGCCGTATTTGGCTCCGGTGCGGGATTGAATCAACCGGTACTCAGTTCAGGCACGTGGGAAATCTTAATGGCCCGTACAGAACACGCCAAACCGCAATTTGATTTTGTGCCGCAAGGCTTAACCACCGAGTTTGACGCACAACTGAATTGTTTTAACCCTGCCGTACAATGGGTCGGCTCAGGCATTATGGAATGGCTCGGTAAATTGTTGTTCGCCGATGTATATGGCACCGACCAATATTACCCGACCATGATCGCCGAAGGTGCCGCTGCCGGTGAAAAAGGCTCGCAAAGTGCGGTCAATTTTCAGGGTGTATTTAGCCAACTCGGACAAGGCAATATCAGTGGACTTTCCATGTTCTCCACTCGTGGTGAAATCTACCGTGCCGCGCTTTATTACATGGCAAACCAACTCAAACAAGGCTTGGACGTATTACAACAAGTCAGCCACTTCAAAGCGGAAAGCTTGCTTTGCGTCGGTGGCGGCTCGAAAAATCCACTTTGGAACCAAATCCGTGCTGATGTTTTAGGTTTACCGATTGATGTCGTGGATGTCGCAGAAAGCACTGTGCTCGGCGCTGCAATGTTTACCTTCGCAGGCGTTGGGATATACGCAACGCCAGAACAAGCACAGAAAGCAATGCAACCAAATAGAAAGCGAGTTAATCCGGCTAGAAAGAATTAATCCCTCCTCTTTCTAAGAGGCAATAAAACTTGAAAAGAATAAATAGGAGAAATCAATATGTTAAAAGGTATCCACCCGGCAATCTCCCCTGAGTTACTCAAAATTCTTGCCGAAATGGGACATGGCGATGAAATTGTACTGTCCGATGCCCATTTTCCCGCACACTCATTACATTCAAAAGTAATTCGTGCAGATGGCATCACTGTATCTACATTACTCAAAGGCATTGCACCATTATTTGAGTTTGATGCTTATGTCGATGCGCCGTTAATTATGATGCAAGTGGTGCCTGGTGATACTCTCGATCCACAAGTAGAAGAAAATTATCTAACGGCGATTAAAAATGCGATTGGTTTTACACCTAATTTAGAGCGTATTGAACGCTTTGCCTTTTACGAACGTGCCAAACAAGCTTATGCCGTCGTAATCAGTGGCGAAACAGCTAAATACGGCAACATTATCATCAAAAAAGGGGTTACCCCCGTTCTATAACAGCTTAGAGGTACTAAAAAATGAACAGACAAGAACTTTCACAAAAAATTATTGATACTTGCCTTGAAATGACTCGACTAGGGTTAAACCAAGGTACAGCGGGAAATGTCAGTGTACGTTACAAAGACGGCATGCTGATCACCCCGACAGGAATGCCATATCATTTAATGAAACCGGAAAACATTGTGTATGTAGACGGCAAAGGTAAACACGAAGAAAACAAACTGCCGTCTAGTGAATGGCAATTCCATTTAGCCGTCTATCAAGCACGTCCTGAAGCCAATGCGGTGGTGCATAACCATTCTATAAACTGCGCAGGGCTTTCTATTTTGGAAAAACCGATTCCGGCCATTCATTACATGGTCGCGGTTGGTGGCACCGATCATATCCCTTGTGTGCCTTATGCAACGTTCGGTACTCACGAATTAGCGTCCTATGTGGGCGAAGGCATTAAAGAAAGCAAAGCGATTTTACTTTCTCATCACGGTTTGATCGCTTGTGGTGAAAACCTAGACAAAGCCTTATGGTTAGCACAAGAAGTCGAAGTATTAGCATCTTGGTATTTGAAATTGTTATCAACGGGCTTAGAAATTCCATTATTAAGCAAAGAACAAATGAACGTGGTTTTAGGAAAATTCCACACTTATGGGCTGCGCATTGAAGAATAGTCCACAAATAGATTCATCACTTATTTAAACAAGGAAAAGATTATGAGCGCTAAAGTTTTAGAAAAAAAATATCTTGTGCCCTTCATTCTTATTACAAGCTTATTTGCATTGTGGGGCTTTGCGAATGATATTACAAATCCTATGGTTGCCGTATTCCAAACAGTCATGGAAATTCCGGCATCTGAAGCCGCTTTAGTACAATTTGCTTTTTATGGTGGTTATGGAACCATGGCAATTCCGGCTGCATTATTTGCCAGTCGCTATAGTTATAAAGCAGGTATCCTTCTAGGTTTAGCGCTCTATGCGGTCGGCGCATTCTTATTCTGGCCGGCCGCTAAATATGAAGTGTTCAATTTCTTCTTAATTTCTCTTTATATTTTGACTTTTGGCTTGGCATTTCTTGAAACAACAGCAAATCCTTACATTTTAGCCATGGGTGATCCGCAAACGGCTACCCGTCGCTTAAACTTTGCCCAATCCTTTAACCCGCTTGGCTCTATTACCGGGATGTTCGTCGCATCTCAATTAGTCTTAACCAATTTGGAATCCGATAAACGGGATGCTGCTGGAAACTTGATTTACCATACTTTATCCGAAACAGAAAAAATGGGCATTCGCACCCACGACTTAGCCGAAATCCGTGACCCTTACGTTGCACTTGGTTTTGTCGTTGTTGCAGTGTTAGTCATCATCGCCTTATATAAAATGCCTTCAGTGAAGGTAGAGGAGAGTGATACCCGCCTTTCTTTTAAAGAGGCCGTAGCTCGCTTAATTAAGAAGCCGAAATATCGCGAAGGTGTAATTGCTCAAGTATTCTACGTTGGCGTACAAATTATGTGCTGGACCTTTATCGTGCAATATGCGGAACGTTTAGGCTTCACCAAAGCGGAAGGGCAAAACTTCAACATCATCGCTATGGGGATTTTTATTACCAGCCGTTTCATCAGCACAAGCTTAATGAAATATCTTAAAGCTGAATTCATGCTCATGTTGTTCGCTATCGGCGGTTTCTTCAGCATCCTCGGTGTGATTTTCATTGATGGTGTGTGGGGCTTGTACTGTTTAATTTTAACTTCAGGCTTTATGTCACTCATGTTCCCAACCATTTACGGCATTGCACTCTACGGCTTAAAAGAAGAATCTACCTTAGGTGCCGCCGGTTTAGTGATGGCTATTGTGGGCGGTGCATTAATGCCTCCATTGCAAGGTATGATCATCGACCAAGGTCAAGTAATGGGATTACCGGCTGTCAACTTCTCATTTATCCTACCGTTAATCTGCTTCGTCGTTATCGCAATTTATGGTTTCAGAAGTTGGAAAGTTCTAAAATAACGTAAAACATGACCGCACTCCACTTAAAAGTGCGGTCGTTTTTTTAAGTATTTTTATCATCTTAAGTAAAGGAGTATATTTTATGGCTAATCGAATGATTCTTAATGAAACCAGCTATCACGGTGCTGGCGCCATTCAACATATTGTAGATGAGGTCATAAGTCGTAGCTTTAAAAAAGCTTTAGTAGTCACAGACAAAGATTTGATTAAATTTAATGTAGTGGAAAAAGTCACCGCACTTTTGGATAAGGCGGGGCTTGCTTACGAGATTTTTGACGAAGTGAAAGCCAACCCAAGCGTCGATGTCATCAAAAAAGGTGTGGCAAAATTCAAACAAAGTGATGCAGATTACCTAATTGCCATCGGAGGAGGTTCTCCTACAGACACGTCAAAAGCTATCGGCATTATTATCAATAACCCTGAATTTGAAGATGTTCTATCTCTTGAAGGTGTTGCGCCGACCAAGAACAAATGTGTACCCATTATCGCTGTTCCGACTACAGCAGGCACTGCCGCTGAAGTCACTATCAACTATGTGATTACCGATGAAGCGAATAAACGCAAATTTGTTTGCGTAGATGTACACGACATACCAGTAGTCGCTGTAGTCGATCCTGACATGATGTCCAGCATGCCTAAAGGTTTGACCGCTGCCACCGGCATGGATGCACTAACCCATGCTATTGAAGGTTACACCACCAAAGCAGCTTGGGCACTTACCGATGCTTTGCATTTGGAAGCGATTCGTTTAATTGCCAAACATTTACGTGGTGCGGTAGAAAACACCAAAGAAGGACGTGAAGGTATGGCGCTTGGTCAATATGTTGCCGGTATGGGCTTTTCGAACGTAGGCTTAGGTATCGTACACAGCATGGCGCACCCGCTTTCTGCCTATTATGACACCCCGCATGGTATCGCCAATGCTGTCTTATTGCCTTATGTTATGGAATTCAATGCGCCTGAAACGGGTGAAAAATTCCGTGAAATTGCCCGAGCAATGGGTGTAAAAGGCGTAGATGACATGAGCCAAGATGAATATCGCAAAGCGGCAATTAATGCTGTAAGACAGCTGTCTAAAGATGTCGGAATTCCAGAGAAATTACACTCTATAGGTGTTCAAGAGAAAGATCTCGTTTCTCTTTCTCAAGATGCTCTTAAAGATGTTTGTACTGGAGGCAATCCACGTAATTGTACAGCAGAGGATATTTTAGAAATCTATAGATTGGCATTTAAATAATTCATCTATGAAAATTAACCCTGATCGATTATTCAATCGTTGAGTTAATTCAACAAATAAGGTAGACTATCCTCCCGTCTTGATAGCTAATCATCTTTTATTTTTGACCGCACTTTTCAGCATTCTGCACAAATTTGCATAAAAGATGATTGGCTATAATCATTTTTATCCCAACATATTTAGGTCTCTCACTATGGCTACAAATTATATTTTCGTCACAGGCGGTGTGGTTTCATCGTTAGGTAAAGGTATTGCTGCAGCATCATTAGCAGCAATTTTAGAAGCACGTGGCTTAAACGTGACTATTATGAAATTAGACCCTTACATCAACGTGGACCCGGGTACAATGAGCCCAACCCAACACGGTGAAGTGTTCGTGACACAAGACGGGGCGGAAACCGATTTAGACTTAGGTCACTACGAGCGTTTTATTCGTACCAAAATGACAAAACGTAATAACTTCACCACAGGTAAAATTTATTCTGAAGTATTACGCAAAGAGCGTCGTGGTGATTATTTAGGTGCGACAATTCAAGTGATTCCACACATCACCAATGAAATTAAAGATCGCGTGATTGCCGGCGCACAAGGCTATGATGTGGTAATTGTGGAAGTAGGCGGAACAGTGGGTGATATTGAATCGCTTCCATTCTTAGAAGCACTTCGTCAACTTGCCGTACAAGTAGGTCGTGAACATACGCTATTCATGCATTTAACCTTAGTGCCTTACATTCCGACTGCGGGCGAAGTAAAAACCAAGCCAACGCAACATTCTGTAAAAGAATTACTTTCGATTGGTATTCAGCCAGATGTGCTTATCTGCCGCTCAGATCGCATGATTCCACCAAACGAACGTGCAAAAATCGCCTTATTCTGTAACGTACCAGAACGTGCTGTCATCTCATTAAAAGATGTAAATTCAATCTACCAAATTCCTGCGTTATTGAAATCACAAGGTTTGGATGAATTCATCTGCCAACGTTTCCATTTAGACTGTCCAGAAGCGGACCTTTCAGAATGGGAACAAGTGCTTTATCAAGAAGCAAACCCTGTTGGCGATGTCACCATCGGTATGGTAGGTAAATATACTGAATTACCGGATGCGTATAAATCAGTGAATGAAGCCTTAAAACACGCTGGCTTAAAAAACCGTTTAAGCGTGCATATCAAATACATTGATTCTCAAGATGTTGAAACCAAAGGTACTGACGTATTAAAAGGTGTCGATGGTATTTTAGTACCAGGCGGCTTTGGCTATCGCGGTGTAGAAGGCAAAATCTTGACTGCAAAATATGCACGTGAAAACAATGTTCCTTACCTCGGTATTTGTTTAGGGATGCAAATTGCGTTAATCGAATACGCGCGTAATGTCGCTAGTCTTGAAAAAGCCAACTCATCTGAATTTGATCGTCACTGTGAGCAACCTGTTGTGGGTTTGATTACAGAATGGCAAGATGCGGAAGGCCACATTGAAACCCGTGACGACAATTCAGATCTCGGTGGTACGATGCGTTTAGGGGCACAGCAATGTCATTTAATTGAAGGCTCAAAAGCGCGTGCATTATATGGCAAAGAAACCATCGAAGAACGTCACCGTCACCGCTATGAAGTGAACAATAACCTGCTTCCACAAATTGAAAAAGCGGGCCTTAAAGTAACTGGTTTATCGGCGGATCGTAAATTAGTGGAAATCATTGAAGTACCAAACCACCCATGGTTTGTGGCATGTCAATTCCACCCAGAATTTACATCAACACCACGTGATGGCCACCCATTATTCGAAGGCTTTGTCAAAGCAGCAAGAGAAAATCAGTTAAAAACTGAAAAGTAATTTACTGATACTTCAATAAACAAGTGCGGTCAAAAACACAAGAATTTTTGACCGCACTTTGCATTTTTAAGCATTTTAATTTGATTGATTCTATTACTGTTTCACTAAACGATAAGGCAAGATCTGCATTTTACATTTATCAGAAATATCGCCTGAATCGAAATCATCAATAAAATGCCAATGTGCGGTATCTTTTGTTAAATCAGTGAGATAAATTCGAGTGTTACCTACTTTATAACGACACTCACCAATAACAAAATTCCTTTCACTACTGGCTTCATCCATGTAATCACCGTGAACAACTTGGATAAGCTTCGCATGATTGGTTAAATCAGTGTAATACCACCAAATATCAAATTTATCTTTATCATTGGCTAGCTGAACTTGCAAACTCGTGTGGGGTAGTGACAATATTTGCATAAAGGAAAAGAAAAAATTTGGCGGGAAAAAATTGGCTGGAGCCCCTGTTTATGGGGCTTTGGCGTTTTTAGGGGGAAAATTTATGCAAAAATGGAAAATGGTGGGGATTGGGGGAAAATGGTCGAAAATTGGGTTTTATTTTGCATAAAAGTTGGCGGTGAATTGTTAGGTTTTAAACATTTTTAAAAATTTAAAGTTCATTTTAAAGTTAGTTTAAAACGGCTTTAAACTGAATAGGTCATTGAGTTTTGCTACTAAGAATTTACCTTAAATTTCTAACCAGAGACGATAACTTAGAAGCTAACTTAGAAGCTAACTTACAAGCTCACTAAATAAAAAAGGCGGTTTCTGTGTGGAAACTGCCTTTTTTATTGGTTATTTATGGTTGTTTTGGTGCGTTTGGGTGAAATCTAGCGGTTTGTTGTGTGTGATTATGGGTAGAATTAGCGAAAATGCGCCATTATTTGGCGATATTTGAAAGGAACACTGGCTTCCTTGCCTTTGTGCTTTAAAATATTAAGAAATCGCTTGTGAGGCGGTTTTTGCAGATGTTACCGACATTGATGTCGGCGACATATTAGAAGTCACGATAGCCACGCACGACTTGCCCTATCACAATCAAGTTGTTGGCTTGTTCTGCATTGAGTTCTATTGGTGCGTATTCTGTGTTTTGGCTGATGAGTGTGATACCGTTGTAGGTGATTTGCACTTTCTTCACTAGCATTGCACCTTCATTATTTAATACAAAGATTTTTCCGTCTTTTAATTCCTTTTTCGACCGATCTACAATAATTTCTTCGCCGTCTTTTAGCGTTGGATACATACTATCGCCACTTACTAAGAACATCGCACAGTCTTCCGCTTTTAAGCGGCGTAAATCAAGCCAAGCCTTTTCTACTTTGGTGGTTTGGTAAGGTTTATATTCATCATTAAAACCACCGCCACCAGCTGAAATACGCACTTCTCGGCAATCTTCAATCACTGAAAAGGTTTCGTCATTACTACTTTCAATTGGTTGAGGTTGCCCACGTAAAATTATTTCCTCAGTTATTGGATGTTGCCAATACTTAGGACCAGCGCCTATTGCAAGCCACTCTATATTAATTCCTGTCTGCTCTGCTAGTTTTATCAGGTTGCTTCTTGTTGGATCTGCTTCCCCTTTCATCCAGCGTGATATTGTAGGTGGTGATACCCCCAACTTTTGAGCAAATGAATTAATGCTCACACCTTCCTTTTCAATGATTTTAGTCATTCTTTCACTAAAGCCAGTATCGTAAATGTTAGGCTTGCTCATGTTTTACTTTCTCCATAAAAAGTTTTTACAGTAAATCTTATCCATAAGTAATTGATTTATATAAAATAAAACATAAAAGTAACACCTTATCGAGAAATCATAACTTTTACGCTTGACACGGTGAAACATTTACGTTTTAATACACGCAGTTGATACATAAAAGGAGGTGTATTTAATGAGTGTATTAAGCGACACAAAAAAAGCCGCAACAAATGATTGGCATCGTGCGGATATTTTGGCTGCGTTGCGTAAAAACGGGTGGTCTTTGCGTTCTTTAGCTGAAGCAGGGAACGTGAGTTACAACACATTAAAGACCGCACTTGATAAACCCTATCCGAAAATGGAAAGACTTATCGCTAATGCGGTCGGTGTTGCCCCTGAAGAGATTTGGGCTGCACGTTCCCGGGAACGAATTGAACGTAACCGAAAACCTGTTTTAACAAATAAGTTTTAATCTTAAAGGAATTTAAACGTAAAAGAAACAAAAAGGATCATTTATGAACGAAATTTCTTTAAAAACACATTATCCGATAGCGGAATTATTAAAACTTAAACTTTTAAACATGCCTACTGCACATAAAAATGCACTCGCATTGTTTGAACGTGAAAATGTGGAATGGCGTAAACGTGAAGGCAAAGGTGGAGGCAAAGAATATGCTCTTTCATCAATGCCACAAGCCTTACAAGATGAAATTCGTAACAAATTTGCAGTTTCTATCGTGAAAGCCAAACCCAAATCTCTTCCCGCCGATCTCCGTCAGGTGGAATTAAAAACTTTAACGGAAAAACAACGTGAAGTAGCAGGGGCAAGAATGGCGTTAGTTGCCCAAGTGGCACAGCTTGAACAAGCCCAACCTCGTTACAAGGCGATTAAGTTTTTTTGTGAACAAATCAAACATGGTGGCATTTCTTCTGATTTGATGAGATTGGTGGAAACCGCCAATAACAAGAAAGGAAAAAATCGCACTTTATCTGACCGCACTTTGAATCAATGGGTGTTGGATTATGAAAAGGCGGATACCCCTGAAGAACGATTAAAAGCCCTCGCACCAATGCAACGGGTGGCGAAAAAGGCTGAAGAAATTGTGTGGTTGCCTGACTTTTTGGCGATATATCGCCAAACCAATGGCATCAATGTGGCAGAAGCCTATCACTATTTTTCGGCTGAATGGGATGCACGTTTTGCAGACGAGCCGTTACGTTTAGAAATGAAACCGAGTATTGACCAAGTTCGCGCTGCATTAGCGAAATTGCCAAAACACATTAAGGAAATTGGTCGTAAGACGGGTTCTGAACTCCGCGCCCTTAACACTTATGTGAAACGCGACTGGAGCGTGTTGCAGGTAAATGATGTGTGGGTGGGTGATGGCCATGCGATGAAATTGAAAGTCGCCCATCCTGAACACGGTCGCCCTTTTATTCCAGAGGTGACATTAATTATGGATACCTCTTGCCGTTTTATTGTGGGTTGGTCGGCTAGTTTGGCAGAAAACGTTCTGGCGGTGGCAGATGCCTTGCGTTATGGCGTGGAACGCTACGGCATACCCGCAATTTATTACTCTGATAACGGTGGTGGTGAGAAAAACTGGATGCTTGATGGGGATATTACGGGGATGTTGCCGCGTTTGGGGATTAATCACCAAACAGGGATTCCAGGCAATCCACAAGGGCGTGGGATTATTGAGCGGGTGCATCAAACGATTTTATATCGTATCGCTCGCCAGTTTGAAACTTATCACGGCACAGGGGCAGACCGCGACACTATTCGACAAGTGAGCACAGCAGTGATTTCACTGGATAAAGCAAAACGTAAAGGTGCGACACAGCTAACGCCAAAACAACAATGGGCAGTGGGTAAATTGCCTAGCTGGAATCAGTTTTTACAAGCCTGCCAAGAAGGCATTGATGAATACAACAATAAACACGAGCACAGAGAACTAGGGGGAATGACACCTGCACAAAAACGCCGTCAGTTGATGGAAAAAATGAACCCTGATGATTTGGTCTTTGTTACGCCAGTGGAAGCAAGGGATTTATTCCGCCCAAGTACATTACGTGTGGCACAACGTGGTTGGTTACAACTTTTCAATAATGATTACTTTAGCGCGAAATTGCTCGATGTTGATGGGCAAAAGGTGCAAGTGATGTTTGATATTCACGATCCAAGCCAAGTGATTGTGAGAAAGCAAGACGGCACTTTTGTGTGTTATGCCGAATTAGATGGCAATAAACGTGATGCGTTCCCAATGCCGTATGTTGAGAAAACACGCCAAGAGCGTCATGCACGCCGAGCGAAATTGAAACAAGAACAGCTTGACGAGATTCATGAGGAACTTAATCCGATTATTACGATTGAGCATCAAGAAACGCAATGGGATCTTTTAGCAACCAAGGAAAAAGTGAAAGAGAAAGAAGTTATTCACTTTACCTATGCGGATAAAGAGGCGTGGGAACAAAGAAAAAAGTTAGTGAATGAATAAGGAGAGCAGCAATGAAAGCACAAGAATTAAAAGCGTTTATGGATGCGCACAAGATGAGCCAAAAACAAGTGGCAACCTTGTTTGATGTGTCCATTACAACAGTGAGCCAATATTTAAACGGTAAATACCCGACTGATACCAAGTGGCTCGATGAAAAAGTGGATGAGTTGTTAGCACGCCATAAAGCGAAAGTGGTTGAAGCGAAATACAACAATGCATTTGTCCCCACTCAAACAGCAAAGCGCGGTATGGAAATTATGCACTTTGCCCACGCAGAGGGCGAAATTAATGTGATTTATGGCGCGGCAGGATTAGGCAAGACGCAGATGCTAAAACAATATGCGAAAGAACATAGTTCAGCCATTTTGATTGAGGTTGATCCAAGTTGCACACCGAAAGTGTTACTACGCAAGATTGCATAAAATGTGGGTTCAACCAGCCGAGGGGTAAACAACGATGTACTTTCAGGAATTGTGGAAAAAGTAAATGGTGCGGAACGTTTGTTAATGATTGATGAAGCCGAGTTACTTTCTACCCGCTCTTTGGAATTTATCCGACGCATTCACGATTTAACGAATTGTGGCGTGATTTTAGCGGGTATGCCTCGCTTGTTGGTGAATTTAAAAGGGAAAAATAACGAACTGGCACAGCTTTATAGTCGAGTGGGATTTGCTTGTGACCTTGGTAATGCCCTACCTGATGACGATTTAGCCATGTTAGCGGAAAGTGCGCTTAATACGAGTGAGTTTAATGCCCCTTTATTGAAGGCCTGTAAAGGCAACGCACGCCGATTAAGTAAGTTAATGCGAGGTGTTGTGCGTTCGGCAGAGATTAACGAAACCGAAATTAGCGCAGAGATGATCGAACAATACAGCAAAATGTTAATTAGTTAAGGAGATGACCATGTTACAAGCAAGAAAAAACAAACAATTAAACAAAAACAATGCCGTGATGTTGGCTTATTTAGAACAAGTAGAAAAAGCGGTGAGACGCTTAAATGAAATGGGGCTTACGGTGATTAATGTGCACTTTGAGAAGATAAGACCGACGGTGCGTGTGATGAATAATGCGGTAACAGAAAAGCTAGAGAAAGACCAACGGGCTTATGTGTATCACGTGGGGCGTGATGTGGGTCGATACAAAGAAGCGCAATTTACGGTGGAAGGTATCCGCGTGGTTTGGCGGAAGTATTTGAACTAGGAGGAGGAATGGCAACGCGTCGGCAAATTTATGCAGTCTATCGTGGCGAAGAGAATTTGGGTGACGGGACTGCGGAAGAATTAGCAAAGAAACTCAATGTGAGCGAAAAAACGATTTACAGCTCGGCAACAGTCGCCCGATGTAAACGTGATAAAGGTAAGCGACTTGTGGTGATTAAGTTAGGTAAAGAGGAACTCTAAATGAAGGTGATGATTGAAGGGAAAGAATACTGGCGTGATGCAAAAGGCAATTTAACGCCAGCTGAGTTAGTGAAAGACATCGACAAAGCACGTGATGTGCTTGTGCGTGAATGGGTGGAAAAAGGCGTGTCCTTAAATAAGGATATGCGTAATTTTAAAGATGGCATTTTCGGCGATATTCAGGCGTTTATTGAACTTTCGGCTGAAAAATACAATGCAAAAGTGGGCGGTAGTAAAGGCAATATCACGCTTTATAGCTACGACGGCAAATACAAAATCCAACGTGCGATTAACGACCATTTGCAATTTGATGAACGTATCCAGGCTGCAAAAGTGTTGATTGATGAGTGCTTGAATGAATGGAGCGAAGGCTCTCGCCCTGAACTAAAAGCATTAATTGAACGTGCGTTTAATGTAGATAAAGAAGGAAACCTCAACACTTCACGAATTTTAGGTTTGCGTCGAGTTGATATTCAAGATGAACGTTGGCAAAACGCAATGCAGGCGATTAGCGAAAGCGTGCAAGTGGTGAGTAGTAAGGCTTATGTGCGACTTTATGAACGTGTGGGAGAAAGCGATCAGTATGTGCCGATTGCGTTAGATATTGCAGGGGTTTAAAGCTTATTTAAATGCCCTTTAAATCTCCCCTAACCCCTCTTTACAAAAGAGGGGGCGGGATGAGGGGCATTAGTAATAGGTTTTAATCATTAACTAAGGAGCAATGTATGGAAAAACTACGAACCTATAAAGATTTTAGCACGTTAGCTGTTGAAATGGAGCGTGCTGGTGCATGGGAAACCGCTGAGGCTGCTTGGCAGAGAGCGGCTATTGTTGCTCGAAAAAGCGAAAATGAAGAATGGGCATTAAATCGCCAAAAGATGTGTGCGCATTATGTGCGTTATCCAAATAGAAGACCGGAGGTGAGACATGGCTAAGTATGTGGCACGCTTTTATTGTTTGGTTGAGGCAGTTGTTGAAGCTGAAAGCAATGAACAAGTGTTAGATATGTGTGATTTAAATGTGTGTGATGTCAATAAACTGCCACACACGATTACGGAAATTGATGATGTGGTTGAAGTGTAGGAAGTATGACTGAGCAAGAAAAAGTGCGGTTGGATGAACAACTTGAACAAGCAGCAAAACAGCTAATAAGAGCGCTTAGAGCCTTACGTACTGGACAAAATCAACATGCGGCGGTTTATGTTGGCAATGTGCAGAATTTGTTACCAGGGTTGAGAATGAGATTGGGGAGATAAGGAGATAGAAATGAGTGAAAACAATGGATGGATTAAGTGTTCGGAGCGGTTGCCGGAATTATATCATACAGTTTTTAGTGGCATTGTCTCAAAAGATGTACTGCTATATGGCATACCATATAACGACGGAGAAGAAGAAATGCGAGTTTTTGTTGGGCACATGGTAGACGGTAACGAATTTGAGACAGAAATTGATGGCAAATGTGATGTCGTTACCCACTGGCAACCATTGCCACAACCACCTATCGACTAAGGATAAAATATGAAATATCAATGGGAATATATCGTTTTTGGTAGTGAAGAACCAACAGTCGAAGATATAGAGGCGAAGATAAAAGAAAGTGAAAGTGAAGAGTATGAAAGCGATCACGATTGTGTTGATAGCCTTGTTGAGCAAATTGTTGAAGAAAATAATTGGGATTGGGAGCTGGAGGAAAATGAAAATATTTATATATCAATCTTTCCGAAAGGAAAACCAGAAGAACAAGAGTTATTTGATGTACATCTTAGTTTGGTTATCCAGGCTACCGCATATCATGAGTGGTCAGGGTTAGATTGATAAAACCCATTTACAGTCCATTAAATCTCCCCTAGCCCCTCTTTACAAAAGAGGGGGATAAGTTAGATGAAGTGGGCTGAGTAATGTGTTTTATTAACTAAAGGAGCAACAATGTTAAAAGAAAGCGATTTACTTGAAGATCATGATTATGTATCAAATAACGTAAAAATATATAGAGGAACTTTAGTAAGTTGGAGACGTATTTTTAAAGTTAATCGTGCTAATGAAAGTGTGACATATTGTGAAATGAAATGGCTTAAAGATGGTTTAAAAGCGACATTGAAAACTATATCAATCAAAGCATTTTTAAAATGGGCTGTTGCTGATGTAACTAAGGAGACGAAAGAATGAAACTATGTCGTTGCCCTATTTGCCACAGTGACATTCATTTGGATGCGCTGTTGGAAGATGATGCGGGGCGTGAAATGTTGGGGATTATCACTAATTTACGCGGCGATAATGCCCGTGCGTTGGTGAGTTATATTGGGTTGTTTCGCCCTGAAAAATCTGCGCTATCTAATGGGCGTGCGTTGAAATTAATGCAGGAAGTATTAGAGATGTATCAACCTAGTCCATTATTGGCTCATGCGTTGAATGAAACGGTGCAAGCGGTGATGAAGAACCGTCGGGAAACGCGTAATATTCAGGCTTTATCGAACCATAACTATTTGAAGAAAGTGTATGAAGGGGCTAAACCCTTGTTTGCGGTGGTTCGTAATGAAGGCAAAGCCGAAATGCAAAGTACGGTAAAACAAGAAGACAACAATCGCATGGCGGCGATTCAGTATATTGAACGTTATGCTTCTGTTGGGCAGTTGCAATTTGTAGAAAATACGCCTGAATTTGCAATTTGGAAGGCCTGGAAAACAGAACAGGAGAAAGGTTATGCAGCGTAAATCATTAATTGCGAAAATCCATATTGGGAAAAATCAATTGGGACTTGATGATGACACATATCGCGGTTTACTTTCCAATACAACAGGCAAAACCAGCTGCACAGAGATGAGTGACAGTGAATTACACCAAGTCTTGAATGTGATGGCTCAGAAAGGTTTTAAATCCAGTTCAAGCTTTTGGGGAAATCGGCCGTCACCAAGTGAAGATAAGAAAATTTATCTTGCTAAAATTACCGCACTTTTAATCAAACACAATTTACCGAAAGAATATGCTGATGGTATTGCAAAACGATCTTTTAAAGTGGATTTTATCCATTGGTTACGTCCGTGGCAGTTAAAGAAAGTCGTGCAGATGTTGTCAGTGTATGACCGGAATAAAAAGACGTTGTAAGATGAAATTATCAGGTGTAAATTAAAGGCTCTTTGGAGCCTTTTTTATTGGAGAAAATAATGAAAAAATTATTAATTGCTATGATATGTGGCTTGATTTCTATCTCTGCTTTTTCGATGACGGATAAAGCTAAAGGAGAACTAAATAAAGCCTTACAAGGAAATTATCAAGCATTACGAAATGTTGCGTTCGGAATGAAAGACGGATCTTCCGGACAAGATTATAATCCAATTGCAGGTTGTGCATTACGCAAAATCACCTTAATTGTTGCACAAAATGAGACTGATGCTGGGGACTATGGTAATGAATATGTAGATTGTAAAGCATTGTCACCTGATGAATCTGAAAAAGCATGGAAAATGACGCTGCAGCTGTTGCCTCAGGTGTTACAGTTGAAAGGACAAAATTAAGTAGAATTAATCCCACTTCGGTGGGATTTTTTATGTGAATAAAATAGCATAATTATTCACTAAAAATAGTTACATGTGGTTATATATAATTTCTAAATGCTATTTATGCAAAATAAAACGCGATTTAAGATGGGGATATTTTAAGGCAGTATAAACATCGAATTTTTAAAAATCGTGCGTTAGAGAGCGATTAAGGGATTATTTTAATAGATTAAGGTGATATTTAATTGATCTTTTGATCGTTAATATCTATAATTAGTATCAATATTTAGGGGTGACGTGTTTTTATTACCACTAGATATGGAAAAACCCAATTAGCGCCAACTAATCGGGTCTTCCTAAGAGACGGTATCACATTCCTCACTACCAATGACTATGTGATGCCAAACAAACAACCTGCCTTTAAGATGAAAAGCAAGTGGTTTTTGTGTAAACACGGCATAATCATACCTTTTTGCTTTCCATTTTTAAAGGAAAAGTTTATAAAAAGGTAAAAAAAATGCCTCTAATTAGTATAAATGTCCCTCAAGCGGACGATCTTAATAAAGTCCTTTCTGTTGTTAAATGTAAATATCAACATGGTTTTCTCTCTCCTTCGTTGCTTAATCTCACCAAGCGTCAAGTTGATTACTATGCACATAGTGCAAGAATCCTTGGATTTTTAGATAGAAATCTAAACTTAACGAAAAGTGGGGTTAATCTTGCTACAACTTCTATGCCTATGCAATTGATGGCCTTAGCATTTAGAAATTGTGATGTTTACCGAGAATGGGAAAGTTGGTCTCTACATTCAGGGCGAGTGATGCAAGGACATGCAAACCAATTTTTAACTGATTATTTTTCGACAGCAAAACTACCAAGAAATCAACGATTATCTGATAATCAGCAAGGAACTGGTACAATTTCACGTCGAGCAAAAACCCTTGAAGATTGGTACGTTAGACTTTGCTAACCCCTTATTTCTATAAAATCCCACTTCGGTGGGATTTTTTTTATCTTTTTTATGCAAAATACCGCCTTTTTAAAATTTCCGTGTGAGAATGAGCAAAAAATAACATTGCGGAGGTTATTATGGTGGAGAATTTGGAAGATGTAGCGGAACTTCTGCCGGAAACTGTACAACAGATGGTTGATTTAGTTGGGTTTCCTGCTGTTGAAAAAATCATTACAAATTTTGGTGGGGCAACCTTTCGATTTACCGATGGAGCGCATTATTTCCCTAAGCTCAAAGCATTAATTGGTTTGGAAAGTGCGGTGAAATTACGCGAAGCTTTTAGAGGTGAATGGGTTTATATTCCACGCTGCGAAACGGCTTTGCGAGTGTTGCGTAATTATCGCTTTAAGGCTGATTTTGATTGTTTAACCCAACATTTGAACAAATCAGGACGCATGGCCATGCTTGAACTTTGCCCTAAATATCAATTATCGGATCGCAGTGGTTGGGAAATTGTGGCACAAGTGCGTAATCCTAAGGAGTCCAGTAATTTCGCCTTGTTCTAGTGCTGAAGTCGCTCCACTCTTAATCTTACTCTCTTTTTTCGATAATACCCTTAATCATTAATAGATTAAGGGTATTTTTTTATGTCTTTAAATTTTACACAGATTTTCAACCGTTTAATTGGTCATGAAGGCGGCTACGTTAATGACCCAAGAGACCCAGGCGGGGAAACCAATTGGGGGATCACTAAACGTACTGCTCAGGCAAACGGTTATCAAGGCAGTATGCGAGCAATGACGCGTGAGCAAGCTTATAAAATCTACTACTCTGCATTTTGGCTACGTTATCAATGCGACAAAATGCCAGAAGCGGTGGCTTATCAGTTTTTTGATGCTGCGGTAAATCATGGATTAGGTAATGCGAGTCGTATGTTGCAACGTGCAGTCGGTGTTGTTGATGACGGTGTGATTGGCAATATGACGATTGCCGCTATTAAAAAAATGGCGATTTCTGATGTGATTATGCGTTTGAACGCTGAACGCCTTGAGTTTTATTGCAAACTTAGCACTTTTACGACATTTGGTAAGGGCTGGGTTCGTCGCGTGGCTGGCAATCTTAAATATGGAGCAATTGACAATGAAGTTTAAATTTTTAGGCGTGTTTAAACGTGTTTTTAATTGGTTACAAAACCGAGTTTTGACAACCAGAAAACTCCCGCAAAATCGACCGCACTTTTATAGTAAAAACGCATGGAGCTATGCCTTTCGTGGGAAACCTACTCCAGCTGAAGTGATTATGTGGAGATTATGTCAATGAATAAGTTTTTTGAATTATTTACCAATAATGATGGTCGTGCGAGTACGACAGGTTTTATTCAGTTTTTCGGTTTCTTAGTCATGGCCGGTGTGCTGATTTATGCCGTTTATCTTGACCGTTCTACGGTCACTGACTTGTTTTTTTATTTTGCTTGTTTTTGCGGTGGTTCGGCTGCAACCAAGGGCGCTGTAATGGCATATCAAGCCAAACAAACCAAGCCAGAAGAACAGATTACAGGCGAAGTTTATGTCGAACCGGAACAAACGGATAGACCAAGGGGGATTTAATGACGTTACAGATGATTTTAATCGGCTCAGGTACTGCGCTGGCTATTTGTGGTTATGTGGTATTTAAGCTCAAACGTGCAGGGCGTGAAATTGACCGATTATTAAAAGATAACGAGCAGTTGGTGCGTGAAAAAGCAGTCTCCGATACGCAGGTGAAACATTATGAAACGAGAAAACAACATGAAGAAAACAGTCGTAATGCTGACCGTGACACTCTTATTGATGGGTTGCACAAGTCAGGGGATCTCCGTGATTAATGCAAGTTGTGCCGGTTTCTCGTTGATCTCCGCAAGCCGTCAAGATACGACAGAAACCTTGCGTCAAATTAAAGTACATAACGATACATATCGAACCATTTGTCAGCGAGGTGAAAATGGAAGTGCACATTAATGGGATGATGATTTTTAATGGGTTGGTATCTGTTGCGGTGTTCTTTATTGGTGTGTGGTTTAAGAAATTAGACAGTGAGTTTAAAAGCCTGCATGACGAAGTTAAAGAAGTCAAGCGCGATTATGTCTCAAAAGAAGTGGCTAGTATCACCAATCAAAGCATTTTAGATAAATTAGGGGCAATTTCTGAGCAATTGCAGTCCATTACGAAAAAATTAGATAACAAGGCAGATAAATAATGTCAGCAAGAGATCGGAAACGCTTAGAGCAATTAACCGAAAGCGCACAAACAAATGCAAAACTAGATGAAATTTTAGATTTGACCCGTGCAGTCAATCATAAAATCGACCGTTTAGATGGGCGTGTGGATGATATTGATGTCCGTTTAGCTAAGGTAGAAAACAGTATGGCTAAATTGGGTGTGCGATCCGCTTTAGTTGGCGGTCTGGGCGGTTTATTGGTATCGGTTGGATTTGAGCTAATCAAAGCCAAATTAGGAGGCTAGTGAATATGGCACATGATGAAAAAACCAAGGCAGATGTGCGCCGTTATTATGTGTTTGATTGCTTAACGCTGGAATTAGCCGCAGAAAAAGCCAAAGTGTCCTATAACACTGTACGACGCTGGAAACGTGAAGCCGAAGCTCGTGGCGATAATTGGGACAAAGTGCGTGATGCATCAACAATGGCAAGTGGAAAGGTTGAAGATGTAGCTCGTGGCATGCTCACTACCTTTGTGCTTTATTTTGAAAGTACCATGGATGAGTTGCGTAAGACCGAAGACTTGCCTGTTAGTGAGAAAGCAAAACTGATTCAAGGCTTGGGTGACAGTTACTCGAAAATGGTGGCGAGCAGTAAGCGGTTGTTGCCTGAAGTGTCTGAGTTGGCGACAGCGTGGAAAGTTATTGAGATGGTAACTAATCTAATCAAAACTAAACATTCTGATTTATTGCCTACCTTTTTGTCTGTTTTAGATGACTTAGAAAGCATTGTTAAGCAGGAGTTTAAATAATGGAAAAGCAAAATCAAAGCATTGTGCATAAGCATTACTATTTTCGCTGGATTGTGCAATTTGTCTGCATTGTATGTGCTTTTAAGTTAATGGCTGCCGGTATCAAAGGTTGGGGCTGGCTTTTATTTATTGCGGTAGTGTTATAGATGAAATACAAAGATTTCGAAAAACAACTCGAACAACTACGTGCTGAATTACAGCGCAATATCGAAGCGAATTTTGAAGGTTGGGATGATAAACCGCATGCGATTGCAGAGCGTCGTAAGAAAGTCTTAGATAAAGAAAAAGGGTTTGAATATTTTGTTCAAGCCTATTTTCCGCATTATGTACGTTCTCCACATAAATCCCAGTTACACGAATATCTGTTTAAAAATCTTCCGCTTTCGGTTGAAGAAACAGATAAATCCGTCCGACAAGCTATTGCCGCACCCCGCGGTGAGGCGAAATCCACTATTTGTACGCAATTATTCCCGCTTTGGTGCATGGTATGTAACCTTAAAAATTACATTATTATTGCTATGGATACCAAAGAGCAAGCCTATGGCATGTTAGAAGCCATTAAAGTTGAGGTTGAGTCAAACCCAAGACTTGCTATTGATTTCCCCGAACTTACGCCGGGCAAAGTTTGGCGTGCCGGTGCAATTCTTACGTCTAAAGGGCAAAAAGTGGAAGCGGTCGGTGCTGGGCAAAAGCTACGTGGACGTCGCCATGGAGCTTTTCGTCCTGATTTAGTTGTATTAGATGATATAGAGAACGATGAAACTGTTCAAACACCTGAACAGCGCAATAAATTACACAACTGGATTTTAAAAGCCGTTCTAAAACTTGGTGCCGCCGGTGAGAAATTTGACGTAATTTACGTCGGCACTATTTTGCACTATGACAGCGTATTGAACCGAATTTTAAATACTAAAGGCTGGAGAAGTGTCCGATTTAAAGCCATTTTGCGCATGCCGGACAATATGACGTTATGGGATGAATGGGAAAACATCTATTTGTCTGAAGAAGGCGACGACGACACCTTATCTGACTTATTTTATCAACAGCATAAATCGGAAATGGATGCTGGTTCCGTTGTGTCATGGCTTGCCCGCCCAATTTTATATTTAATGAAAGAACGCGCCAAAGACGGACATTCGGCATTTGATTCCGAGTATCAAAATGACCCGGTCAGTGGCGATGACGCGATTTTTGCCAATAGTCTCCATTATTGGACAGAGTTACCTAATAACTTGATTTATTTTGGTGCGGTTGACCCATCACTGGGTAAAGCAGGTGCAAGCCGTGACCCGTCTGCGATTTTGGTTGGCGGCTATCACAGAGAAACTGGCAAATTGTATGTAGTTGAAGCGCAGATTAAAAAGCGTTTACCCGATTTAATTATTGAGGACGTTATTCGCCTACATACACAGTATAACTGCCATCGTTGGTTTGTAGAGACAGTACAGTTCCAGGAATTTTTAAAAACCGAGTTGGTTAAACGTTCAGCTGCGCGCGGGAAACCTGTGCCTGCTACGGCAACAAAACCCAATAGTGACAAAATGCTTCGCATTGAGAGCTTGCAACCGCATATTGCCAATGGATTAATTTTATTACACCGCTCACAATCCACCCTTGAATCACAGTTAAGACATTTCCCAAAAGCTGACCATGATGATGGTCCAGACGCACTGGAGATGCTATGGCGTAATGCAGTAAGTAGTTCTGCAGCGATTGAATGGATAAGTATTAGTGAGTTAGATGATAGCGATTGGGATGAAGATGAATCGGATCTTTATTCTGTGTGGAAACAATAAGGTGAATTTATGGGATTGTTAGACAAATTTAAAAACCTTTTAAAAGGCAATGAGACAGAGCCTACGCAAACTGATGATGCGGAAGTTACCGCTACAGGACGAGTGTTAGACGATCATCCTTCAGCCAAAATCACACCATCAAAATTGAAACAAATTTTAGATGATGCAGAAAATGGTGATATTCAGGCTCAGCATCAGCTTTTTATGGATATTGAAGAGCAAGACAGTAGCATTGCGGCAAACATAATGACACGTAAGCGTTCAGTGCTTACGCTTGATTGGCGTATTGTCGAACCACGTAATGCAACACCAGCAGAAGAAAAATTACAAGCAGAAATTGACGAGCTATTTTACCAATATCCTAACCTTGAAGATTTATTTATGGATCTCATGGATGCGGTCGGGCATGGGTTTTCTGCGCTCGAAATCCAATGGGCACAAGTGAATGGGAAATGGATACCAAAAGGCTTTAAACCTTGCCCTCAGTCTTGGTTTAAATTAGATAAGCACGATAATTTGTTATTACGTACACCAACTAATCCAATGGGCGAACCTTTACGACCATTCGGCTGGGTGGTACATCGCCATAAATCACGTTCTACACAACTTGCACGAGATGGGTTGTACCGCACATTGGCATGGCTTTATATGTATAAGCATTATTCGGTGCGTGACTTTGCCGAGTTTTTGGAACTCTATGGTATGCCTATTCGTATTGGTAAATACGGTGCAGGCGCGACAACAAGTGAAAAGCGCACACTGTTACGTGCACTTGCAGATATTGGTCACAATGCCGCAGGCATTATGCCTGAATCCATGCAGATTGAACTTCACAATGTAGCAAGTGCTGGAGCTGCATCAGGTAACAATCCATTCTTACAGATGGTAGATTGGTGCGAAAAATCTATTGCGCGTTTGATTTTGGGGCAAACTTTAACGTCTGGGGCTGATGGTAAAAGCTCCACCAATGCGTTAGGTAATGTGCATAATGAAGTGCGTCGTGATTTGATGATTAGTGATGCAAAACAGATTGCACAAACTATCACTCAACAAATCATTTTGCCGTATTTGCAGATTAATATTGATCCGAATATTGCCCCTTATCGTGTCCCTTATTTTGAGTTTGATACGAAAGAATATGAAGATTTATCCGTATTTGCGGATGCAATCCCTAAACTTACCGGCATTGGCGTTCAAATTTCAGAAAGTTGGGTGCGTGATAAATTAGGTATTCCTGAGCCACAAGAAGGAGAACTGATTTTAAGCACACCACAAGGCGAGAAAACGGACGAGAAAACTACCGCGCTTTCTGCCGTGTTTAATCACGGTGAAGGCTGTACTTGCGGTTGTCGTTCTGCTGCGTTGTCGGCTAAAAATGGAAAAAAGGACGAACAAGATGAATTGGATGGTTTGATTGATGATGCAATGGCAAATGCGGATTTTAATCAACAGCTTGATCCTATGATGAAACAAATTGTAGGCGTGGTCATGGCAAGTGAAAGCTATGACGAAGCACAGGAAAAACTGATCGCACTTTATCCTGATTTAACCAGTGAAAGCCATCAGGCCTATTTAACCAGTGCACTGTTTTTGGCGGACTTATTAGGAGCCAGCAATGCCGAACGCACCTAAATTTGCCATTGGCATTGAACCGAAAGACGCCATTGAGTTTTTGCGCCAAAAGAAAATGCTGGCGGGCAAGGTGTTCACCAAGGAACTGCACGATAGCGCCTTGGCTCGTGCGACGACCATTGCACGCCTTTCCAGCCTTGAGATGACCAAGGATATTTACCAATCTTTAGAAACGGCTATGCGCGAAGGCAAGGGCTTTCACACGTGGAAAAAAGAACTGGTGAGTGAATTTGAACGTAAAGGCTGGATTTTTGGGAAAGAACCGTCTATTCGTGGTATTGATGGGCATTTACTGGCTGATCCAAAAACGGGGGAATATTTTGGCACGCCGCGTCGATTAAATACGATTTATCGTGTCAATATGCAGTCAGCTTATTCGGCTGCGCGTTATCAACGCTTGCGTGATAACGTGGATAATCGCCCTTATTGGCAATATTCTGCCGTGGGTGATGCACGTACTCGCCCTGCCCATTTAGCATTGAGCGGTAAGGTGTATCGTTATGATGATCCGTTTTGGGCGACATTCTATCCGCCTAATGGGTTTAATTGTCGCTGTACGGTGATTGCGTTAGGCGATAGAGATTTGAAACGCCGTGGGATTGATAAGCCTGACGATAGTTCTGAATTTTTGGTGGAAGTAGAACGTCCTGCGGATAAGCAAGGTAATCGTGAAAAGACGGTAGGGTTTAAATTACCTGATGGCACGGTACGCGTGACGGATAAAGGCTTTGATTACAATGTAGGGCGTATTGCTTATAAGCCGAACTTGGATCTGTATCCGGAAAAGCTGGCGCATGAGTTTGCGAAAGTGGAGATAAAAGGGGCTGAATTTAAGTTGGATTATGCTAGATTATCTGATTTTTTAGAGCCTTATATCCCGAGTTATCAAGCTATAAAAGGAAGACAAGCACGTGAGAGCTTTTTACAGGGATTACGAGATCAATATTCAAAAAATTTTAAATTCGCTGCTGGTGTATTGAATGATGATACAAGGGAAGTTATTGGTACAGAGCTAAAAACCGTTTGGCTTTCAGATGATTCAATGGTGAAACAAATTATGCACCGTTTCGGTCAATTTGGTATTGAGGCTTATGACCAATTACCCGATGTTCTTTTTACACCAGATGAAATCAAATCAAGCAAAGATAAGCACTTTGAATTTTATAAAACGATTGATGGGAAAAAATATATGGCTGTGATTAAAGTATTAGATAAATCGAAAGAGATTTACTTGCAATCATTTAGACGAGATTAACACGCACCATCAGGTGGGACTCGGACACCCCCACACATATTTCCCGGGTCTATTTCACCCCTTCGTTTAGCAGTTGCCGAGATTCACTGCAACAAACGGTGCGTAGTTTGAATATACCCCTGTTTATAGATAAAAGCAACATTATGATCGAAATTGAAATCAATAATGCGCAAGAAGTTGCCGCACTGCTTGAGCGATTAGCGCACGCTACGACACACCGTGCGCCTTTAATGCGTAGCATTGCAGGTACGATGGAATCGGCGGTGCTGCAAAACTTTGAGGTGGGCGGTCGTCCAAAATGGTTGGGGTTGAAATATCGCCAAGGCACGCCTTTGGTGGATACGGAAAACTTAATGGGCAGCATTACGTCTGCTTATACCAACGACGAAGCCATTGTGGGAACGAATGAACCTTATGCGGCAATTCACCAGTTCGGTGGTAAAGCCGGGCGCGGTCGCAAAGTGGATATTCCGGCGCGTCCTTTCCTTGCTTTAACGCCCCAAGATGAAGCGGATATTTTGGAAGATATACAAGATTACTTTCAACGTTTAATCAGATAAATTAGAAAACCGCCCTAAATCGCACGTATAGCGGTTTTATTATTTCAAGGTATAAGTTTTCATCTTTAATTTTTTAAAACGTTTTAAAACGGTTTTAAAGCGTTTTAAAATGGGTTTGTGTTGTTTCTTATAATCTAATCTTTTATTTCTCCAATATCTACTCTTTCAAAAAAATTGAAATGATGTGACCGTGCTGAAGTCGGTCATCTCTTTTTCCCCTTTCTTATCAAGTATTCTGTCATCCTAGATTGAGTTTTTAAGGATGGTTTCAGATGAAATTAACAGTTGCCGCTTGTAGTTTTGAAATTGACAAAGCGAAGTATGGTCGTATCCAACTTTTACCTTATGGAAAATTTCGCGCCACAGACGGCAGACCAACCGATGTGGAGGCATGGTATGTAACAGACACAAATGGTGCGGATGTGGTGGCGTTGGCTAACAATCAACGTAATCCTCTGCCAATTGACTATGAACATCAAATTATTCACTCCCTAAAAAACGGCAAAGAAGCACCAAGTGCGGGTTGGATGGAATATTTTTATTTCACACCACAAGGTATTTTTGCTGATGTTCGTTGGACTGATAAAGCCGCGGACTACATCAAAAACGGCGAATATCGTTATATCTCGGCAGTCTTTGCCTATGATACTGACGGTTATGTTCGCAAAATCTTCCACGCAGCCTTAACCAATACTCCAGCTTTAGACGGCATGGAGGAAGCCATGGTGGCAGCGAGCGTGAATTTGTTACAAGAGGAATCCCCAATGGATAAAAACTTACAGGCAGCATTATGTGCTCTGTTTGGTTTGAAACCAGATAGCACAGAGGCTGAAATGACAGCGAAAGTGACCGCACTTTCTGCAGCAAAAGGTAAATCTGACGTGGACGTGTTAGACGTTTACGCAAAATTAGCTGAAAAAGAACAATCCGTAGCAGCGTTATCTACACAAGTGGGCAACCCTGATCCAGCTAAATTTGTACCCGTTGAACAAGTCGCTGCATTGCAGGCAGATTTTAACGCCATTAAAGCATCAGTTGAAACAGATAAAAAAAATGCATTAATCACAGCCGCCTTATCGCAAGGTAAGTTATCGCCTGCGTTAAAAGATTGGGCGCAAAGTTTATCTGTAGAAGCGTTAAGTGCTTACTTAGAAAAAGCGCCTGCGATGGCCGCATTAAGTGGCGAGCCACAAGCAAAAACTGATCCTGATCAGAATGTTGTGGCATTAAGTGCAGCAGAACAAGCGGCAGCTCGTGCATTAGGTATGACCGAAGCTGAATTCATCAAAGAACACAAGGAGCAAAAATAATGTTTAAGAAATCCGAAGTTTTAAAAGCGATTGAAACCCAGTTTAAAAAAGACTTTGCTGCTGGTTTAGGCTTAATTAAACCACAGTGGGATCTTATCGCGATGAAAGTATCCTCTAACACCAAAGTGAACACCTATGGTTTCTTAGGTCAGTTCCCGAAAATGGTGGAATGGGTAAATAAACGTCAACGTAAAGCAATGCAAGCCCAAGGTACAAGCATTGAAAACAAACTTTATGAAAGTACGGTAGGTATTCCACGCACTGACATTGAAGATGACCAAGTGGGTTTATTCCGCCCTATGGTGCAACAGGCAGCACAAAGTGCGGCTGAATTACCTGATGATTTGGTGTTTGGTTTATTAAAAGCAGGTAAAACCACGCTTTGTTATGACGGTCAGAATTATTTTGATACCGACCATCCAGTTTTTGACAACGTGGACGGCACAGGCTCAAGCAAAGAGCAAAGTAATATCACCACCGGTACGAAAACAGAAGCACCAACGTTCTACATTTTCGACACCACCAATGCGATTAAACCATTAATTTGGCAAGAACGCACAGCACCGGAAATCGAAACGAAATTTGATCCATCCAAGTCTGACACCGTATTTAACGAAGATATTTACGAATGGGGTGTGCGTGCACGTGGTGCTGCTGGTTTTGGTTTTTGGCAGCTTGCCCACCGTGTTGAGAAAACAGAACTCAATGCTGAAAACATCATGAAGGTGATTGCCAAAATGCAATCATTGAAAGGTGACGGTGGCAAATTATTGAACATTCGTCCGAATGTCATTTTAGTACCGCCAGCGTTAGAGTTCCAAGCTCGTCAAATTTGCGAGGGCGACATCATCAATGGTACGACCAATATCTTAAAAGGTCGATTGAAAGTGATTGTGTCTCCACAAATCATTGAAGAATAACCTATTACAAGGGCGAGCAATCGCCCTTTAGGAGTCCAAATGGCAAAGAAACCAGAAAACACCGAATTAGAAGCATTAACCACTCAAGATGATGTTAATTCCGAAACTCAAGAAGTAGAAGAAACAACAACATCAAGTGTTGTAGAAGGTGGTGAGGTGATTAACCCTATCGCTTATGCGGTGACGTTACGTGAAATTCATCCTCAGCCGTCTTATGGTCGATGTGGTTATCGTTTTAACAAGGAAAGTGCGGTCGAAATTCCGGCTGGTGATTTAACCGGTGAACAAGTGATTATTCTTGCGGAAGATCCTTGGTTAGAGCTTGTTCCAGTGTGTGAGGAATAACGATGAATTATGCCACAGTGTCGGATTTTATTTTACGTGTTGGTGAACTCGATGCAATTGAGTTAACTGATCGTGATCGTACCGGTAGTGTTGATACAACAGTGCTGAATGTGGCGTTATCGGATAGTTCTAGCCAAATTGATGGCTATTTGTCAGCGCGTTATGAATTGCCATTACTGGATATACCGCAAAATCTTGTGCGGATTTGTTGTGATTTAACCCGCTATCGTTTGGCATCTATGTCACAGGTGGGTAATACCGATGAGATTATTGAGCGATACAAATTAAGCTTAAAAGAGCTTGAGGCGATTGCTAAAGGTCAAATTTCACTTGGTATTGCTAACTCAAACACAGAAGATGACGGCGATAATGGTGTGATGTTTACTAATCCGAAAAACAGGGTGTTTAGCCGTGATAACGAAAATCGAACAAGCACTTGTTGAGCGTCTTCAAAAAGGATTGGGCCGTCTTGTTAATACGGTGAAAAGCTACGGTGGTGAGCTAGATGACGACAGTTTATCTGTGTCTCGCTTGCCGATTTGCCTTGTCACTTTTGGTGGGGCTCGCATTGAGCGTATGAGTACCAATGCAAGACGACATCAATCCACCGCGAATTTTGTCATTATTTTAGCTGTGCGATCTTTGCGCAGTAATGTCGCAGCTAGACAAGGTGGCATTGATGAGCGTGAGGTTGGCGTTAATCAGCTTATTACTGCCGTGCGCCGTTTGTTGGATGCGCAAACTTTGGGGCAATTGGTTAAACCACTAAAACCCACAAGAGTTCGCACTATTTTCAACAATGCCTTATTCAAGGGCGGAGCGATTACCGCTTACTCGATTGAATACGAAGCCGTTTATGATGATTTTCAGCCGCTTGATGATGGGTATTTCCCAGAAGCTACGCAGGATAAAACTAATCCTGACTATGTGTTTAGCGCTTATCGAGCCAAGTTATCCGATCCATTACCGTTACTTGAACAAGTTCAAGGACGGATTTATGACCCAACCACGCAGGCGGAAGAGCCGTTTAAGGTGGAAACTGAGGTAAAAAATGAAAGTTAAAGCAAGACCAGGTATTAAGGTGCCATTTGAAACACAGCCTTATGCCTATATTGAACAAACGCCGGTTGATATTGAGCCGTCGATTTATTATCAGCGTCGTATTAATGACGGTGATTTGATTGTGATTACTGAAACACGTTCACGCAAAGAACAGGAGAAAGACAATGGCTGAAACTAACATTGATTTTGATAATATCCCGACAAGTATTCGTCAGCCGGGTGTTTATAGCGAATATAATTCGCGCAATGCGGTAAGCACGTTACCAACCAATGAGCAAAATGTATTAATTGTTGCACCAATGGTGAATGGTACTGCGCCTTTTACTGCACCCGTTCAAGTGTACTCTGATTTAGATGCTAAAAATCAATTCGGTGCAGGTTCTTGGGCTCATTTAATGACCCGTGTAGCGATTCAAAATAACCCATTAATCCGTTTATCCGTGATTGGGTTAAAAGATAGTGATTCAGGTGTAGCCGCAACAGGCACTGTGACGTTAGCCGGTACAGCTACGCTAAGCGGTGTTGTGAAAGCCGTTATTGGCGGTGTAGATTATGCCGTTGCTGTCGCAAAAGGTGAAGCGGCGAACGATATTGCCACCCGTTTAGCAGCGGTTATTAATGCGGGCGATTACTGCCCTGCAACTGCAGCCGTGAGTGAAGGCACCATTACCTTAACGGCAAAATGTAAAGGTGCAATTGGCAATGAAATTTCAATTAATGCAGTTAGCCGCGCTGATGGTATTAGTGTGACCTCAGCTGTATTTAGTAATGGTGCAGAAAATGCGGATTTAACTGCTGCACTAGCATCTGTTGCAGGTCAGCATTATCACGTCATTATTTCTCCATTCGCTGATGATAAAAATGCAAAAGCGTTACGTGAACATTTAGACTTGGTTGCAAGCCCGGTTGAGAAAAAACCTGGTGTGGGTGTATTAGGTTTTAATGGCACATTGGCAAGCGGAACTACGTATACCGAAAAAATCAATGCGAACCGCATTACGGTGGGTTGGTATAAAGGTGCGGTGGAATCAAATGCCTTAATTGCAGCAGGTTATGGTGCGATTATTGCAGGCGAAGAAGACCCGGCTAAACCGTTAAATACGCTTGAGATTAAAGGTTTAACCCCCGTTGATGCCACTCAAACACCATTAAAAACCGAAGTCAATCAGGCACTTTTCCATGGTTTAACACCTATTACGGTAGTGAATAATCGTGTGCAAATTATGCGTGCAATTACGACTTATACCAAGTCGCCCGCGAATGTAGATGATCCTGCGTGGTTAGATTTAACTACAATTCGTACACTTGACTATACGCGCAAAGCGATTGAGCAACGCATTGCCTTGCGTTTCCCACGTGCGAAGTTATCCAATCGCACACCACCAAAAGTGCGTTCGGAAATCCTTGATGTGTTGTATCGCTTAGAAGATTTAGAAATCTTGGAAAATATTGATGCTAACAAGAATAAATTGCTTGTGGTACGCAATAGACAAGATGCAAATCGTTTAGATACGGCAATCCCAGCGGATGTGGTAAATGGCTTACACGTTGTCGCTAACCGTATTGATTTAATTTTATAGGGGGCTTAAATGGCTGAAAAATATGCTGGTTCGGCAGTGTTAGAAGTAAATGGCGTTGAAATTGAAATTACCGATTTAAACGTTACAAAACAAACAGGCCGAAAATTAGTGAAAACCATGAACTCAGAAGGTCGTGCGCGTGGTTTTGCCAAAGGAATTGCGACTTGGGAGCTCTCATTGACTGCCGCTCTGCCGATTGATGGTTCAGAGATTGATTGGGCGGAAATCAATGATGCGAAGATTACAGTGTATCCACTTAATCAAGACGATAAACGCACCTCTTATCTTGGCTGTTTTACTACGCAAGTCGGTGAAAAATATACCGTCGATAACGAAGCCGTGATTGATATTCAGATGACTGCTCTCAAAGAGGTTAAAGAATAATGCGTCTATTGTTAGGTATTCCTTACGGTAATAGTCGTCGTTTTGACTTTGAAGTGCGATTACTTACCTTGGGTGGCGAATGTGCCGCCCTTGAGAAAATCGCTGAGCTTGGTTTAGATGAGAAAGAAAAACTCACGAAAGCTGAGCAAATGCTCGTAGACTTGGCTTATTTATCTGAGCAGCTTGATATTATCGGTATTGCGCAAGATAAACTCACGCCACAGTTTTTACTGGATAACCTTGCTACAGATGATTATGTGTTGATTACGCAAGCTATTGCTGATTTGCGAAAAAAGCACATCGACGCTGGGGAAAGCCAGAGCAAAGTCGAAGCCGAATAAAACAACAACATAGTGTGTTTGAAGCTGAGAAAAATTACCGAAGTGCGGTCATTTTATTAGCTAAATTCGGCTTTAGCGCTGCGGAGGTAAGAGCAATGAGCCATACAGAAGTGTCTGCTTGGATTGGTAGTTGGCAAAAATCTCAAGGTATTAAAACACAGGCTGAAGATGGCGATACGGTGCATTACAACCTTATGCGTCGTAAAAATAAAGGGGCGTAAGCCCCTTTTTTTGTAGATTTAAAAGAAGTTTAAAAAGGGTTTAAAAATGGCAGAGTTAAATTTAGCCATGACACTCAAGGCACGCGATCAGGCAAGCCGAGTATTCCGTCAGGCGCAATCCCAAATTACACAAAGTACACGAGCCATGGCAAGCGCCCGCGAAACATTAGGCGTGCGAAGTGAACATAAGATCCAGCAAGAGATCAATCACACTATTGCGGCTTATAACCGTTTGAAACGTAGTGGTACTGCAACCAGCCGAGAGTTAGCTCGCGCGGCTGATGCAACACGGTCAAAAATTGCGGGTCTTAATGCCGAAATGGGGAAAACGTCTTGGGGACAACGCTTAGGTAATGTAGGCACTGCAATGGCAAGCGTTGGAGCTGGTATGGCCGCAGGTGCGATGGTAATGGCTCAACCCATGAAAAAACAAATGGATTATGACCGCCGATTGGCGATGGTTTCAAACACCGCCTTCTCCGACCGAGACGTGGCTGGGCGAATTGCCGGCAAGAAAGAATTACATGAAGCAGTAAAAAGTGCGGTAGAAAATGGTGGCGGGACGAAAGAGGATGCGTTAGCGGCACTGGATAAATTATTGGCGTCTGGTACGGTGAAAGCCGAAACTGCAATGAAATTATTGCCAACTTTGCAGAAAGGTGCTGTTGCCACTGGTGCGAGTACTGAAGATTTATCCGCAATCGCCATATCTGCTATGCAACAATTTGGTATTAGCGAAGATCAAATTGGCGCGGTATTAGATAAAGCTGTGGCGGCAGGACAAGCCGGTAATTTTGAATTGTCAGATATGGCTCGTTGGTTGCCACAACAAATGGCTGCTGCTAAATCTGCAGGGTTATCCGGTATGAATGGTTTTGAAGCGTTGTTAGTTGCAAACCAACAAGCGCGTGTTACAGCAGGGACTAGCGATGAAGCGGGTAACAACCTAGTCAACTTACTAGCAAAAATTACCTCAAAAGAAACGGCTGATCGTTTTAGAAAGTTAGAAATTAAAGGCAAAGATGGTAAAACCCATGGTATTGATTTTATTAAATCCATGGAAAATGAGAAAAAACAAGGGAAAAACTCCATTGAGGCCTTTAGCTCTATTATGGATATGGTAGTTGGCGAAGATGACCGTTATAAATCGTTAAAGGAAAAACTCAAAACTGCGAAAAAAGAAGAACAGCAAACTCTTTTAAATCAGATGGCTGATTTGGTTGAAGGTACAGCGATTGGGCAAGTGATATCAGATCGTCAAGCCTTGATGGCGTTACTTGGTATCCGAAATAATGTGCAACTAGGGAAAGAAGTGAAGGCAGAAGTCGGTAACGCAGAAGGCGCTGTCGATAAATCACATGCCGTGATACAAAACACCAATAGTGCCAAATTGGAAAACGCCAAAAATAGCTTTGAATTTGCCCAAATGGAGGGGGTTAAGGGTTTTAATGATGCCCTTGGCGATGCAGCCGTCAAATTAACGGAATATGCAAAGTCTTATCCAGACCTCACAAATACCGTTGTACGAGCAGGCACTGTTATTACGGCTTTAAGTGCAGCGGCTGTTGCGGCAAGTGGTGCTTTGGCGTTGTTAGGCGGTAAGCGTGCTAGCTTCGGATTAGGAGGCGATATTGCAGATGCGGCAAGTGGTTTAGGTCGAAAAGGTAAAATCTCTAAAGGGATGAAAGGCGGAAAAGGCTTGTTATCACTGAGTAGTTTAGCATTTACTGGTTTAATGCTTGCGGCTGATCATCGCACAACTGCCGAGGCTATTGCCGAAGAAAAAGACGAAGCCAAAACACCACAAGAAAAACAACTTGAAAACCAATTCTACGCGAAGGCTTACGGTGGCAATAAATCAACAACAAGCCATTATGCACCTCAAGGGTTTGGTTATAACAAAAATTCTGTATGGGGAATGGCAGGCCGTGCGGGTGAAGTGGCTGAAATCGCACGTAAAGATGAGGTCGCGAAGGAGCGTTTAGCACGTGGCACGCTTACACAAGCCGAATATGATGCAAGAACATCACAAAGTGCTGCAAAAATTGCCAACATGAATAATCGTGGGCAAGGCTATTCTGGGTTAGCCATTACTGCTAACGATACCAACTCAACACTGAGTCAAACGCTCGGTAATTTATCGGGTTTAGCAAATTATCAAGCAGACTTTCAGCAGTTTGGTAAAACCATCGGCGATGGCTTGAAAACAGCGGTAGAAAGTCAGAATTTCACCATTCAAAATGAAATTAAAGTAGATTTAGATGGGCGGATTGTGGCTGAACAAACGTCTCAGTATCAATATCAATATTTAAAACGGGGGTAATAGATGAAAGGTTGGACGGCGCCATTACAACGTGCTAGCTATCGTGGTGTGCGATTTGAAGTGATGTCGGTTGATGATGAGATCACTCGTGCCACAATCGAACACGCCTATCCTTTTGTGAACGGTGCGGATGTAGAAGATTTAGGATTAAATCCGTTAACCGTGCGTTTGCAAGCCGTTTTTTATGGCGAAGGTTATTATACTGATTTCAAAAAATTCTTAAGTGTGCTGGGAAAACAAGGGGCGGATGTATTAGTCCATCCTATTCGCGGACGATTGCAAAATATGATTTGTACGTCGGCATTGTTTCATCATGAAGCGGACATGATTGACTATGTGGCCATTGATTTAACCTTTACCGAAAGCACCCCTGCAGAGCCGATTTTTGTGTTTGAAAGTGCATTTCTTGCTCGTCTTGATGCACTACTTACGCAACTTGAAGATTTTGTTGATGATGTGTTGGCATTGTATGGTGAGTTTATGGAGGTTGTGTCATTTGCTGCCAATATTAAGTCGCGTTTATTGGGCAGTTTCGGCGCATTATTTGGTTGTTTTGAGCAAGTTAGAAGTTTGTTTGATTTAGATAAGAAGAAATATCCTATCTCTAATACTGTGTCCTCTACAGATTTTAAAGTGAAAAGCTTAAATTCGGCTCGTCATTTAGCGACTATGTTGGAAACGGGACTCTCACAGATTATCAACCGTCGAGATTTAACCACTCGTGCTAAGTTTGATGAAATGTTGCGTACCTTAAAACAAATTAAACAGATCCCCTCTGATTTGATAACAGGTAAAAATATTAAATCAGCTAGCCAACAGGCTGTGATGAAATCGTTACCATCAACATTATCAAATACCGATATGCATGCGGTGTCATTGTTTATGCGATTAGTTAGTGCAGTTGTGTTGCTTAAATCCGCGACAGAATTAATTGAAGATGACGCTTTGTTGCCGCAAGATGTGGACTATATTACCACGAAAGTGCGGTTGGAAATTTTAGAGAATTTGGCATTGCTACGCCAACAAATTGCAGAAGAACAACAGGCCGTAAATAGCGCTGGTAAGCCTAATACTGGACTTTACACCACCGCACACCACACCATGGAACAACTTAAACAACACGCTCATCAGTTCACTCAACTTGCGATTAATGCGATTAACCGCAAGCCACCTTTAATTATTCGAGCTGCACCCATGACCGGGACAGTGCAACAAATCGCCCATGCTTTTTATGGTGATTATAAACGTGCGGATGAGTTATTGCGTTTAAATCCACAGGTGCGTTATCCAAATTATATTGAGCAAGGTGAGGTATTAAATAGCTATGTCAGATAATTATCCTTACGAAAATGACGTTGTCGTTGAGATTGACGGTAAGTCTCATAATAGTTGGAAAAACTATGACATTGACAGTGATTTTTTAATCCCTGCAGATGCTTTTGCGTTTGATATTGGTGTGCCGTCAGACAGTACTGTATTGCCGGACTACTCTGGGGCAGAAGTGAAAGTACGTATTAATGATATGTTAGTTATGACAGGCATTGTGGATACCGTGCAGCATGGCATTAGTAAAACAAATCGAACCTATCGACTAAATGGTAGAGATAGAGCCAGTGTACTTGTTGATTGCTCCGCACCGATTACGAACGTGAAGGGATTAACGGTATTAGATGCAGTAAAAAAGATTGTAGAACCGTTAGGAGTTAAACAGGTGCAACTTAAAGCCGAAAACAATCCATTGTTAGATAAGGTCGATATTGATGTTGGCGAAACTGCGTGGAGTGCTGCCATGCGTTGTGCTAATTCTGCCGGCTTGCACTTGTGGTTTGAACCAAATGGCGTGCTGATTGTAGGCGGTGCGGATTACAGCACACCACCTGTTGCAACGCTATGTTGTATGAAAGACGGTAGTCAAAATAACTTTGAGCAGGCAGATTTAAGCTTTGATGTATCAAATCGGTTTAGTGAGATAACCTTTTTAGCTCAAAGTCACGGCAAACAAGGACAAGATAACAAAAACGATCTGAAATGGGTTTATAACGATCCTGAAATGACTACCTACAAGCCGAAAACCGTGGTGGTGTCTGATGTAGATAACTTGGAAGCCTTACAAAAATGGGCAAAGAAATACATCGCCGACAGCATACTTGAAGGGTTTACATTAACGATTATTGTGCCTGACCATAAAATGCAAGATGGCACATTGTGGCAACCTGGTCAGCGGGTGCATGTTATCTGTGAAGAATATGATATTGATGCAATCTTCTTCTTAATGGGGCGTCGTTTCATGTTAAGCCGTCAAGGCGGTACGCAAACCGAGCTACGGTTTAAGCAAGACGGTATTTGGACACCAGACGCTTATAGTGCAAAAGCAGAAAAAGCACGTAAGCGTAAAGGTAAAAAAGGTAAGAAGAAAAAGAATAATGGTGAACTTTGGGCATCAAATGGAGAAGGTGGTTGGACGAAATGAGACGATTAACACAAGCAATACAACAACAAGCGCAAGGTGCAGTAAATGATATTCGTCAAGCTTTTAGAGGGATACTTCACCTGGTGAAAAGTGCAGATAACATTCAGAAAGTGCAAGCATCTGGATTATCAGATGAAACACTTCAGGATGTAGAGATGATGCAGCAATTTGGGTTTACGTCGGTGCCGCCTGCAAATACTCAAGCAGTGATTATCCCTATTGGCGGGCAAACTAGCCATGGCATTGTGATTGCGACTGAGAACGGTTCTTTCCGCATTAAAAATCTGCAAGGTGGCGAAGTCGCTGTTTATGATGAAAGTGGCTCTAGTATTGTGTTAAAAAAGGGGCGGTTAATTGAGATTGATTGTGATGTGTTAAAGATTAAAGCGGCAACAAAAGTGGATATATCAAGTCCATTGGTTGAAACAGATCAGGTCTTTACTGCGCAAGGTCAAATTAACGGAAATGGAGGTATGGCGGTGAAAGGCGGCAGTGGTGCGAGTTTTACTGGAAATGTGAAACAACAAGGCGGAGGTTTTACTACAGACGGAGATGTGAAAGCCGGTACTATATCATTGCGTAATCACAAGCATCCTGGTGATAGCGGTGGTGAAACAGGTCAACCTAAATAAAAATGCTAAAAGGAGGTGCTGAAGTCAGTCACCTCTTTTCTTTTCTCTAAATCCCTTATCCTGCCACTATGGACAGAGAGATCAGCCCGCTTACCGGCGACTACACAAGTAAGCAAATCAGTACACTGCAAAATGCTGTGTATATCAGACTAACCACACCCTTAGGCACCTGGTGGGCAGATGGGCGTGTAGGCTCTTTGCTCCATACTATCCCGAAAGAAAAGGATTTGCGACATGTTGGGCCACTTGCCCAACAATATGCAGAAGAAGCCTTACAACCGTTGATTGATGATGGACGTGCAGACGAAATCATTGTGACTTATACACAACCCCACAACGGATTATTAATTTTAGATATATCCATTCTAGATAACCGAGGTGAAACCTATCAATTTAAACACCCGGTAAAAGTTATTTAAAAAGGGTTTAAACCATGTTTATTGTGCCAAGTTTAGATGATATTCGCCAAACTATCTTGCGTGATGTGCAATCGTTAGAACCGCTAGCTGATGTGAGTGTGGATAGCGATTATTATGCCCGTGCGAGCAGTTTAGCTGCCGTTGCTGAAGGTATTTATGCCCATCAAAAATGGATAATCAAGCAATTTTTTCCCGATACCGCTGACACAGATTTTTTAGAAAAACATGCCGCTTTGCGTGGTATTCGTCGTCGCAATGCAACGTCTGCAAGTGGTACTGGTGCAACTGTCACAGGTCAAGTTGGTGCAGAGATCAAAGCGGGTTTACAAATTAAAACCGACGATAACCGATTTTATGAGACAACCGCGAATGCAGTTATCTCAAGTAATGGTGAGACTACCGTGCCGGTACGCGCATTAGCCATGGGTGCAAGTTATAACATTACTACTGCAACAAAAGGTAGTTTTATGGTGGCACCTGTAGGCGTGCAATCCGATGTGATGCTAAATGATGTAATTGGCGCAACGGACGCGGAAAGCGATGCGTCTTTGCTTGAACGTTTGCTTGAGATTATTCGCCGACCACCTGCTGGAGGCAATCGTTATGACTATCGTACATGGGCGTTATCGGTGGATGGTGTGGATGCAGCTTATGTTTACCCGTTACGTCGTGGGCTTGGTACGGTAGATATTGCGATCACATCAAATAACGATGTACCAAGCGATGAAACAATACGTCGCTGCCAAGAATATATTGATGATGTGCGCCCAGTAACCGCGCGAGAAAGCAAAGTGGTGAAACCCGATGTAACGAAAGTCAATTTTAATATTCAGGTGAAAATCAGTGGCGTAACCTTACCCGAAATTAAGGCAGCGATTTCCGCCGCACTTGCGGATTATTTTAATACGTTAATCCCCGGTGATGATTTGATTGTGTCGCAATGTGAAGCGGTGGTTAATAACTTGGTAGGTGTGGTTGACCGTAAGTTTACGGCACCTATCACTAATCTAAAAGCAGATGTGCGTACAAAAATTGAGTGGTTTAGGTTAGGTCAAATCACCGTTACGGAGATGGCATGATGCAAACTGACCACAAAAAGGTATTGGCAAAACTTTATCCGCCTATTTCGTACGATGTTAATGGCGAACGTTTTTTAGCGCAATGTGAGGTGGATGGTAATGCGTTTGACCGATTACAAAAAAGTGCGGTGGATTTATTGCAAATTATTGAACCAGCCACCTCCAATACGATGTTGTCCGATTGGGAACGTTTATGCGGCATAAAAACAGATTATACCAATAACTATCAAGCACGAGTAAAACGTGTCATTGCCAAGTTAAATGCGATTGGGGGCTTATCCATTCCCTATTTTAAACGTATTGCCGAAAGTATTGGATATCGCATCGAAATTAAAGAGTTTTCTCCCCTTGCGAATGATTTGCCAACGACGGGAGATTTAGCTCAATTTCGCAATGAAGCTCGCGACAACTTGATTTTTATGTGGCGAGTATCGGTGCTTAATGGGGATGACAATATTGTGTATTTTCGCGCAGGTGGCTCCTTTGCGGGTAATCATTTAGTGGAATTTGGTGACCCGATTATTGAGGAGTTCTTCCGAGACTTAAAACCTGCACATACTTACTGTTATTTTGCTTATCAAACAGGATCTTAATATATGAAAAGTTTAATGCCTCAAATTGATTCCAATGATGGCCTTTTTCACAATGGTAATCCGGCAACAGGCGAACAAGGCACGCGAGTAACCGATACGTGGCTTAATAATTTGCAAGACCGAGTACGCGATGTACAAGCGGAAGCGCATTATGTGTTGCAAAAAGCAGGGTTCCAGCCCGTAGAAAATAAGCAAACTCAGCTTTATGAGGCGATTGTAAAAATTATTGATGACAACCGCAAAAAAGCCTCTACCACGCAAAAAGGCGAGGTACAACTTTATTCCGGCTATGATTCAGATTCAGAAGAAATGGCTGCTACACCTAAGGTCATTAAAATCCTGAAAGGATTTATTGATTCGGTTACGCGAAGTTTGACAAATTACATCCCGAATAGCAAAAAATCAAACGAAGTCAACAGCTCCAGCTCTGATACTGTAGCTACATCGGCTGCCGTCAAAACGGCTTACGATAAAGGCGTTGCCGCAAACAACAACGCTGAGGGTCGCATATCTAAATCTGGTGATAGATTAACTGGCATTTTGTATTCCGTGGGCATTTCGTCCAAACATTTTGGGTATGGCGCTTATGCTAATCAATATACTAGCGGCGCACCGTTTATGGTTGAGACTACAGGGTCGCAAGACCGTGATACGTATCATCCATTTGTCAAAGGGTTGGTGCGGTCAAAAGGACATTATGGCGCTGGATTTTCATTCGGGTACACAACAAAGCAAGGTCAAGGTGATGGCTTTGGACGAGGCATTATCCATCTTATTGAGGATAATGGCGCTAACAAAACGTGGGCTTTTGAGCATAATGGTGATTTTGTTTCGCCTAATGATGTGCTGTCGTCAAGTGGTAGATCTATTAACAAATCTATCCAGCAGGACGAGGTCGTCGGTGAGGTCGCATTCTTTGCTCGGACAACGCCGCCTAGTGGTTGGCTCAAAGCGAATGGTGCAGCCGTATCCCGTACAACATACGCCGCACTATTTGCTGCAATAGGGACAACATTCGGCGCAGGCGACGGCCGAACTACTTTTAATTTACCTGATTTACGCGGCGAATTTTTGCGCGGTTTAGATGATGGACGAAATATTGATAGGGGCCGCAGATTGGGGACCGCTCAAGGCGATGCTATCCGAAATATTACAGGTAAATTAGATGGCTCAGCCATGGGGAGCGGTAACCAAGTGCTTGAGGGCAAGATGATTGCGTCTGGTGCAATAGGGACAACATATCAACAAAGACAATGGTCAGGAGACCAGGGCGGCTGGGGTGAGCAATCTGTGTCATTTGATTTTGACGCATCAAGAGTGGTACCAACCGCAAACGAAAACAGACCGCGCAACGTCGCATTATTAGCTTGTATTAAATACTAAGGATAAACCATGACTTACCCATTAATAAAAAAAGTATGCCAATTAGATGAGCAAGGCATTTATGTTGGACAAACGGATGCCGATTTATCCCCGGAAGAAGCAGATAATGGTGTTTATTTAATGCCTGCCGGTTGTGTAGATACTGATCCACCAGAAGATAAAAAAGGCTTTGTCGCGAAATGGACAGGCGAAGCTTGGGAATACATTGAAAACCATATTGGCGAAACAGTGTACTCAATAACAACGAAAGAATCATTGGTAATTAGTGAGTTTGGCTCAATCCCTGATGGGTACACGGCGGCTAAGCCCGAAAGCGATCTTTGTGAGTGGGACGGCAAAGCATGGGTAATACCTCCCGAAAAACTGACCGCACTTTTAACAGAAAAGCGCAACCGCCTAATCGAGCAAATTGACAGCCACGCGGCAGCAATTTATAGCACTTGGACGCGCTTTGAGTCTGAGTATCGTGAGCGCCAAACAGCGGCAGAAACGTATAAGGCAGCTAATTATCAAGGCGTATGCAGCCGATATATTACAGACTTTGCCAAACGCGCGGGGTTAAATAATCAAGCAGCAACAGATTTGATTTTGGTGCAAGCAGCAGGATTAGAAAAACTACAAATGGAGCTTGCTAACCAACGCATGCGCAAGTATGAGCTCAAAGCACCTAATCTCAAACTTGAGCAAATGCAGTCAATCTATGATGACATTATCAAACAAATGGAGCACTTAATGGAGGCTTATAATAATGGCTAATGTTTATTTAGCGCTTTATAAAGGCAAAAAAACAGGTCTTAAACCAGCCACACTTTTGGCACGTTTTTCAGACTGGCTTACCCGTAAACTGACAAAAGGGCCTTACTCTCACTGCGAGATTGCAGTTGAGCGTATTGAGTACACATCAGGTCATCACTATGAGCATGAGCTCCATTATGACTGTTATTCTTCCTCTATCCGTGATGGCGGGGTACGTTGTAAAGAGATTGATCTCACCGAAAGAGATAAGTGGGATTTAGTGTTGCTTGATGGTGTTAGCGAGGCCGAGGTTGAGTTTTATTTTAACTCTACAAAAGGGAGTAAATACGATTGGTGGGGAGCAATTGGTATTGTATTAGGCATCAAACAAAAACGTTCGAAATATTTTTGTTCTGAGTGGTGTTTTAACGCAGTCACCGGTAAAACTCAAGGTTGGAGATTCAGCCCAAATCAACTAGCAGCTATTTTTAAAAAAGGATAAGCAATGAATAAACTTACCATTGAATATTTAACAGAATTAGTGGATGACGTTGAGTATGTACATCAAGGTTTACTGACTATCTGCACAATTACGTTAAAAAATGGCTACAAATTGGCTGGCACTAGCGTCTGTGTTGATAATCAAAACTATGATCCGCTTATCGGTAACAATTGTGCTTTTGCCAACGCGCTCGATAAATTGTGGGAACTGGAGAGTTATCTGTTAAAGCAAAAAATTTACGAAAGCCAAAATAACAAAGTAACCTTACGCAACGGCAATCAAGGCGAGGTTGTATATACAAGTCCATTCGGCAAGTTGCTAGTGATTGAAGATAATGGTGACGAATTACCGGCAGTGCATTGGCATAATGCGGACGGTTCGTTTTATGCGGATTGTGAAAGTGATTTAGATATAGTTCAAGAATAAAGACGGCGACACTATCTGTGCGGTAACACGGATAATGCCAGCTAAGCAGAATGAGCCTGCATATAGCTATATGCCGCCTACCTCGCGAGGCAGGCGGTATTTTAACAAAACCGCTAAAAATGGGAAAGTATATGCAGAATTTAAAAGAGATCCGTTGCCAATGTTGCAACAAATTATTGGCAAAAGTAGGCACAGTGAAACATTTAGAAATCAAATGTAGTCGCTGTAAAACCATTAACCATATTAATTAACTTGATTTGAGTGTCGGAGTGTCAAGAACACCGGAACGCCATAGATAAGAAGGAAAAAACTATGGCAAATCAAGCCAAAAGAAACTTTAAGCAAGCTCCATTACCGTTTGTCGGTCAAAAGCGCAACTTTTTAAATCACTTTAAAGCGATTTTAAACGAGCAGATTCCTGGCGATGGTGATGGCTGGACGATTGTTGATACGTTCGGTGGTTCAGGTTTGTTTTAGATCCACCTTACCTATGCACCAAACAAGAGAGTTACAAACAGGCGCATTACTTTGATTTAATCGACTTCTTGCGATTAATCAACATCACCCGCCCGCCGTATATCTTCTTCAGCTCGACTAAATCGGAGTTTGTGCGGTTTATTGAGTACATGCAGCAAGATAAGGTGGATAACTGGCAAGCCTTTGATAATGCGCAACGAATTGTAGTCAATGCCTCAGCAAGCTATTCAGGTAAGTATGAGGATAATATGGTTTACAAGTTCTAAACTGTAAAATTTAAACGCCCTTTAATGATGATTTAAAGGGCGTTTTTGTTTGGTTTAAATTTTAGGTTTATTTTGCATAAACAATTAAACTATTATGCAAAATAAATTTCGATTTTATGCAAAAAGATTCGCGAACTTATACTCGGCTCTATAAAGTTCGCATTATAACTATGAGCTTGCATTATTTGTGAACTTATTAACTCATTATGTTTCCAAAGGTAATCATAATTAAGCTGGCGATTTTCATAAAATGCAACTTTACTCTTTAAACGAATCGTCGGTAGAATAACCTCGCCTTCAGGTATTTCACAACTAGCTAAGGTAAAATCAGAATAAGACATCGAAGGCCCCTTACCTTTTATTCGTACAAAAACAAAACTTCCTCTACTCAAACAAGACTGTCCATTAATAGAAATCGTTTCTGGCATGCCTAAGTCAGTATCATGTTGTTCACCCAATCTAACCAAATTATTGATTCTAACAACATGACTATTTAATGAAAGTTTATTTAAACGAAAATCGCCCCACTTAAAATATGTATTATCGAGCGTAATAACATAATCTGGCGCATCTTCTCCGGTTGTTGCAAAAACAAATGCATTCGGAGATAAATCATCAATACCTGCTAAATACGGTTTATCTTGTAACTGAACACCTCTAAGCGCCCAATCTTGTGGAGCTGAAGAAAACAAAAAATAAAATACAAAATAACTCAAAATAAATAATAATGTGGCAATTCCAAGCAATATACCAATTGTCCACAAACATATTTCTAATGGTGTCTTTAAAAGCTTCATATTTCCTAATATCTCTCTTAATCAATATATTTGTGTATTATGCTTTTCTTATCAAGACAGAAAAATTACCACTTTCTGGAATACTTTCATCATTTTCTTACCCCATAAAAAAGCAAATTTATTTAATTACACTTCAAAAAACATTTGAATTAGTATAACATTTTAGTCAACTATTTATCTAACTTAAATAAGTGGTTACTTTTAAATATATTTATAAAACATTCTTCAATTCAACTGCTTGTTATAAAAGGAATAACCATGCATAAATTTTTACTGACAACCTTTCTCGCTAGCCTTTCTACCTCTGCTTTCGCACTTTTCCCTATTCAAACTGATTGGCAAGCTAATCACTTACAAGGCAAAGTGAAGTCCGTTATTTCACAGTCGGAAGATAATCCAGAAACGGTAGAAGGAGAAGTGGTCACGAACGATACTCATCAATTTTATAATGAACAAGGCTTTTTAATTAAAACTGAAGATATTACCCAAGAATCTGAATATTCCGATAAAACGACGGCGAATTATCGATATGATCAAAACAATCGATTAGAAGAAATTCGTTACACTATCGATAAAGAGACTCATGGAAAACTCTACCACTATCAAGAAAACAGCGATGGTTCAGGCGTCATTTTAGAAATCACCTATGTAGGCAAAAAGCCGAAAAAACCAAATTTTCAAGAAGATTACATCAAAAGAGTTTACGACAAAGATAGTAAACTCATCTCTGAAGCCGTTTATTATGCAAAGATGATTGACGGCCATGCGAAAAAATTCCATTACAAGGACGATAAACTCATCAAGGTTTGTGATTTTGATGACAGTGGAAAAGAAAGCAATTGCGAAACTTATCGTTATCTCGAAAATGGCGACTTTGTACATAACACGTCTTTTAATGAGGGACGAGCAGATTTTACTTATGACAAAAACCACAATGAATTAAAACGCCAAATTTTTGATCAACATGGGAAATTAGAAGAAACGCTCACAACGCGTCATAAATTTGATCAATACGGTAATGTGATTGAAAGCATTATGTATGATGAAAAAGGCAGATGGTTAGATAAAACCACAAAGAAATATGAATATTATCAATAAACCACTTTTAAACTACCTATTCTAACTAGACTGCTTATGATGTTTTTTAAATCTAAACCACACACTGAAAAATTAGACAAAACATTAATAACCAAACTGGACAAAATCTTTCAATATTTTAAGGCGAAAGAAGAGCCATTTGAGTGGTTGTTTGTCAGAAATCACAAGGTTGCGCCAATGGCAATCGCAACCTATTGGCATTATGGTAAAGCCAATTTAGATGAATCTGAATTGCTAGAAAATACGGGTTTATCTGATTTATACCAACCTCTCAATTTGCTCCTAACAAAAACAATGAAACTGCCTTGTATCACGCGCATAGAATTTGAAAAGGAAAATTGGGTACAATTATTTCTTTCTATTGATTTTAAATTAAACCCAACAGATAGCTCACTTTTTAGAGTTTTTGTTTTTCCAGATCAGGATAGCTTCGTTTTCGCCGAAACAGATCAAGCGGATAATCTTTTTCAGAATATGATGCAGGCAAAGCCATTTAATCAACATAGTCCACATTATGAGCAATTTTTATCTTCAGTTGATGCGGTTTTAAACGCGATTGAAAAGCCTGAAGATTTCACATTATTAGACCAAAAACTCGCCAAAATTGAGCATTATCTTAAAAATCAACCTGATGGTGATTTACTTGTCAAAAACAATGTCTTTGAAACAGATATTTACGCCTATCAATTTTACTATTCTGATAATTGGGACGATTACTCAAAAGAAAAATTTAATGAATTAGATTTTGGCGGCGACATGTATGATTTACAAAGCCAATTCTGTAACCCAATGGGATTCGTACCTGCTTCTCGAGAAGAATTTTTTAATGGTTCTGGCTATTCTTTTTTAAATATTGGGTTCGGCATAAAACCGCATAAGGAATATGAATATATTATTAAAGAAACTGAATTTGAATTTCCGCAAAGAATTGAGCTATTTGCTGGGCAACCTATTCGTGATGCTGCATATTCGTTACAACATACTGATAAGCTTTTTATTTTGGATTTAATGGCTGCGATTTATTATGCCAAACCGCTTGATGAACAACATTACAAGTTTGATTTGTTAAAACAAGCCGTTGATTTGATTTGCGATAGCATTGACAGACGTGAAAATGAAATCAATCAAGATGCCTTATTTGATGAGTTACTTATGTTGCTTGAAACGAAAAAATACATCAAAGCAAAATATATTAAGCAAGTTAAAAGCCTCTATAAATGGCTAAATAAAGACCTAGAAAAATGTCGAGAAAAAATGATCGCATTTGGTGATATCTATGAGGACGAAGATTTCGATGAAGAATACGCTAAATTAGAGCTTATCAGAAGTTATCTTCATTGCTATCAAGATGATTGGAAAATTGATTATGACTCACTCAATCATTTTCTTTCAGAAGCTCTTGAACAAACTTTCGAAATCACTTTCGAAGAGGCAAAGCATGAGTTTGCACATATTAAGGCTAAAGTAGAAGCGATAAGTGATTATACTTTACTTTATGTTGATACGGGTTCCGACAATTTCTATTGCTTAGTTTGCCCAAAATCAGCCGCGCCTCGCATAATAGAAATTGCAGACATATTAAATTTACCTATCAACCATTAAATTTTATGGACAGAAAACAACATGGCAGAAATAAAAAACGATCATTTTTAGCTAATTGTTGCAAAAACGCTGTGAAATATCACAGCGTTTTTTATTTAGGGTTACTTATCAAAAATAGCTTGTACAGATACTTCACTATAGTAATAACCTTTTTCCTTACTAAACTCCATTTCAAGCTCTCTCAAATAAACCGTGAAACTTGGTCCATCAATTTTTAATAAATCTTGAGTAAACGGTTTAAGATCAGCTTTAGACATTTTTTTCATCGGGTCTAATTGATGTTCCTTGAATACTTTGTGAATATGTTCATCCATATTAGTACAATATCTGTCATGATCTTCAACAAAGCAAACCTCTGGCTTCTCTTCGTGCTTATCCGCTTTTTCATCAGATTTCATATAAGTCTGAACCTCTGTACGATAAAATCCAGGTCTTGGTACACGAATCCATTTTTTATACGGCGTGACATCAATTGACTCCCATAGAAATTCTATTGTTGTTTTTCGGTCGCTAATTACTTGGCTATTGATGCTGATATGATCACCATAAATATTTAATGTAACAAGTTCTTCAGATTTTTCACCATATCTCTGCTTAAATATCTCGTGTCTTTCTTTATAAGGATCTTCTACATAAGAGTCTAGCGCTATATGACGAACCATATAAAATGTTACATTATCTAATTCTTCCCAATCTTTAAGCTCGCTCTTCGGCATATTCTCTAAACGTTCGACAAAATCTATATCATCACGAATTTTGCCTAAGCCATCTGATAAATTAAGTTTTTTCAATAACTGTTCAAAACGTGCAGTTTGGCTTTGGTAAGCAATTTCTTGTGGTTTAACAATCCAAGTCATAGCGAAAATTGCCACCATGACAACCCCAGAAATCAGGCGGTATTGACGTGCTTTTGGCACAATCAGAATCGCATAAGCAATCGTAATCGCCGTAGCCAAAGCCACTAAATAAATACGTTGTTCCGTCCAAGCATAGGCACTAATACGGCGATCAATCGCCAACCATAACAACACGATTGGCACAATAGATAGATACGGATAGAACTTAAAGAAAGTTTCCCAGCGGGCTTTAGCACAAATAGAACGTAATGCATATACGCCTAAACCACCAAGCAGGTAAGGCAAGGTAATATTCGCCAGCATGCCTTTTGGTAATACGCCTTCAAAAATAATTTGCACAACATAAGCATAAAGCAACACAGTGAAAATCATCAATGCTGGTGCTAATACAAAATTAACTAAGATCTCAAAAATGCGATTTAACGTCATTTCTGATTTAGCTTGGCGTTGTTGGAATACTAAGAAAAAGAGTGGCAAAGTAAAAATGCCTAAAGATGTATAAAAATGCTCATAGAAACTATCAGAAAACTCGACATTAAAGAGTGTAGTAATTGTAAATAGAATCGCTGCTACTAATCCAAACACCAACAACCATACCATTGTCGCTAAGCCAAGATGGAATAGATTGGTAAAATTACGGTAGGTAAACCCTTGATTATTTTTTTCAAATGGAAACCCTAATAACACCAGTAACGCAATAAAATTTGCGCCCCCAAATTTTGGACTCGATAGATAAAACTCTGCACTATCATTGGTCATGCCAATGATAGCTAGCGCCACCAATGGCACAATCCATGAAAAACGATACCAAGAATATGGTCGAGAGAGATAAATAAAGATAAATAGCATTGGCTCAAATACCCAGTAAGCCAAATGATCATTTTCTTTATGAGTCCCTAATTCCATAAACCAAATTCCAATTGCAAATGCACTAATTAGAAAAATTTCAATCGGATGTGCAGACACTGCATTTTTTATCTGCGCTTTAGTCTTTTCGAAAAATGTTGAAACAGACATAATCATTCCTTTTTTATTCTATAAAGTCTTAATTAACACTTAATAATTCATACTGAAATAGTATGGAATTTACTGGCACTTTAACGAACTTTTATGGATAAATCCACTAAAATTAAATAGATATTGGATAAAAAGAGACAAAATCTCACCGCACTTTATTGAAAAACAAGATACAGATCAAAGTGCGGTCATTTTTCCAAGACAAATTTCTAAATTTGCTTTATTATATTGCCACTTTAGGTTCGCCTAACTAATTTTAATTAACTTTAAACAGAGGAAAACAAAATGGCAAAAATCGTTAAAGTCATTGGTCGTGAAATCATCGACTCTCGTGGTAACCCAACTGTAGAAGCTGAAGTTCATCTTGAAGGTGGTTTCGTTGGTTTAGCAGCTGCGCCATCAGGTGCATCTACTGGTTCTCGTGAAGCATTAGAATTACGTGACGGCGACAAATCTCGTTTCTTAGGCAAAGGTGTATTAAAAGCAGTTACAGCAGTAAACGGTCCTATCGCAGATGCATTAGTGGGTAAAGAAGCGTCTAACCAAGCTGAAATCGACCAAATCATGATCGATTTAGACGGTACTGAAAACAAATCTAACTTCGGTGCAAACGCAATCTTAGCGGTATCTTTAGCAAACGCAAAAGCAGCAGCTGCATCTAAAGGTTTACCTCTTTACGCTTACATCGCAGAACTTAACGGCACGCCAGGCGTTTACTCTATGCCATTACCAATGATGAACATCATCAACGGTGGTGAGCACGCAGATAACAACGTTGATATCCAAGAATTCATGATTCAACCAGTTGGTGCTAAAACATTACGCGAAGCACTTCGTATCGGTGCTGAAGTATTCCACAACCTTGCGAAAGTATTAAAATCTAAAGGCATGAGCACTGCTGTAGGTGATGAAGGTGGTTTCGCACCTAACTTAGCATCTAACGCAGACGCTTTAGCATGTATCAAAGAAGCTGTAGAAAAAGCAGGTTATGTATTAGGTAAAGATGTCACCTTAGCAATGGACTGCGCATCATCTGAGTTCTACAACAAAGAAACCGGCAAATACGAAATGAAAGGCGAAGGCCGTTCATTCACTTCTCAAGAGTTCACACACTATCTTGAAGAATTAACCAAACAATACCCAATCGTGTCTATCGAAGATGGTCAAGATGAATCTGACTGGGATGGTTTCGCATACCAAACTAAAGTGTTAGGCGACCGCGTTCAATTAGTGGGCGACGACTTATTCGTTACTAACACCAAAATCTTAAAAGAGGGTATCGAAAAAGGTATCGCAAACTCTATCTTAATCAAATTCAACCAAATCGGTTCTTTAACTGAAACTTTAGCAGCAATCAAAATGGCTAAAGATGCAGGTTACACCGCTGTAATCTCTCACCGTTCAGGTGAAACCGAAGATGCGACTATCGCTGATTTAGCGGTTGGTACAGCAGCAGGTCAAATCAAAACTGGTTCTATGAGCCGTTCTGACCGTATTGCGAAATACAACCAATTAATCCGTATCGAAGAAGCATTAGAACGTGCTGGCACACCAGCTCCGTTCTTAGGTTTAAAAGCGGTTAAAGGTCAAGCATAATTTTTGCTTAATTTAAGGTAAAATAGCACCGCACTTTGCATAAAAGTGCGGTGTTTTTTTAAGGTGTTTTTATGAAGACACAATCTGATTCACTACTTACTGAACCTTGGCTATCTTGGGCTATCGAAATCCAAAGCATTGCACAAAACGGGCTAACTTATTGCAAAAATATCTATGATATTGAACGCTATGAACGCTTGCGGGATTTGTCTGCTGAAATGCTCGCTTATAAAACAGCCATACCCAAAGAAACCGTTAAATCGTTTTTCTGCAATGAGACAGGTTATCAAACCCCTAAAATAGACTCGCGCGCAGCTATTTTCAAAGATGATAAAATTTTATTAGTACAAGAAAATGATGGACTTTGGTCACTGCCTGGCGGCTGGATAGATGTGCTAGAAACCATTCATAGTAATACGATTAAAGAAGTACGCGAAGAAGCGGGGCTTAATGTTAAACCGACTTTCATTATTGCTATTCACGAACAACATAAACGCAATTTTCCGCCTTTTGCGCATCCTGTACTCAAAACCTTCGTCATGTGCGAACCATTAAGTGGTGAATTTCAACCAAATAGTGAAACAGTTCAATCTTCCTATTTTGCGTTGAGTGAACTGCCGCCAATGAATGAAGAAAAAAATACGCCCGCACAGGTTGAACTTTGCTTTCAAGCACACCATAGTAGTCACTGGACTACACAATTTGATTAGGAAATACCATGTTACATTTAACCCTCGAAGATCAACTCTTTCTCGGTCAACCAAAACAAGTCGGCACACACTCGACTGTGCATGATCATCTGGCGGTAATGTTTGAAGATGATGGCGAAACCGGCTATTTTTATGCATTAGATATGCGTCAAAATGCGCAGCCTGTTGTCGATTGCTTACATGTTTATAATGTTGATAACACACGCAATCACCACGAAGCGCGTAAATTAGAAATTTGCTGGGATGAAAGTGGCTATTTAGCCTTATTACTTATTAACGGCTATCCCCATGCCGTATTTGATTTTGCTCATTTGATCGGCTATAACACTAACAAACATCCTCAGCCTGACTTAATGAGCATGTGGACACACGAAGAAATCACCAATGAACGTGCAACCGCATGGCTTGGTGTGAATACCATTAAATAGGATTAACTATGCGATTTTACCGCGGTCTTCAGCCTTTCAAGATCATGAGTTTTGATCTTGATGACACCCTTTACGATAACAATGATGTCATTCGTTTGGCCGAAGAACGCTTTCTTCAATGTGTACAAGAACACGCACAACTGAGCGAGCTTACCTCAGAATATTGGCGAAAATATAAATGGCAACTGGCGAAGAAAGATCCCTTGATTGCTGAAGATGTGATTGCCTGGCGTATCGAAACATTACGCAACTTGCTGATACATCATGGTAAAAGTGCGGTTGAAATTGACCGCACTTTAGCCCTCGCTATGGAAGAATTTATTGAATGGCGACATAAAATTGATGTGCCCGCAGAAAGTATTGAAGTGCTGAATCAACTGAAAGATCGGTACCCGCTTAGCGTGATTACCAATGGTAATGTGATTGCAAAACGTATTGGGTTTGAACACTTTCAGCTGAGTTTACGTGGTGGTGAACAAGGCAGAGCGAAACCTCATCAAGATTTATTCCACCAAACCGCCCATTATTTTGGCGTAAAACCGAGTGAAATTTTACACATCGGTGATAACTTAACTACGGATGTTCAAGGCGCCATTCAAGCCGGCTGCCAAGCTGTATGGATTAATTTATCAGGCAAAAACCTCAATTCATTTACTGAAGCAAGTGTTTTGCCTACATTAGAAATCAATCATTTAACTGAATTATTAACACTTTAACCCTATGATGAAAAAGAAAAATCAAGTTCTCGTCAGCCTTTCCATTGTGGCTTTATTGGGCGGTTGCTCAGAAGAGCAAGTTCAACGAGATGTTTATAACAGCCTTGAGGATTGTTTAGCCGATTGGCAAAAAATTGAATTATGCGAAGCTGACCAATCTAATGAAAATAACAGCGGTACAACTGCACATGCAGGATCAGGATCCTCTCTCTCGGGCAATTTAAATACACGTCCAAGTAATAATAGTGAATGGTCAGAAGACAATCAGACCGTTAAACAAACCTTAAATCCTGATGGTGCAACTCACTCTAGCAATTCAAACGGTTCAGAAGGAGCAAGCCACACGAGTTCTGCAACAGGAGAAGGACACGGCAGTATGGGCAGTGCGATTGCTGGTGCCGCAATGGGTTATATGATCGCGCGTACGATGGGCTCATTTTTAGGTCCAAGCTACAATCCAAGCAACCGTGCCGTTTCAACACCAACGGGTCAAGTTATCCAACCGCAAACTAATCGTTCTGTCGGTAAGCCTGTATTAGTGAAAGGCAATGCAGGTAGCACTTACAGCAAACCAGTTTCACGTGGCGGCTTTAAAAGCTCAAATTCAAGCAGTAACCGTAGCTCAGGCGGTTAAATATGAAACGAATCACAGGCTTTCCTACTCGCCCTAATATGGTGCAACAATTATTAGATGTGGGCTTTGATTACTATAATCTGCCCTCCTCTGATGGTTCCCATTATTGGTCGGATAATGTAGCGTATGAATTTACCCTAGCGGAAATCGATCATATTGAAGACGCCACCAACGAATTGCACGCGATGTGTATGGACTTTGTTGCCGATGAAGTGAAACAAGGTGATTATGCCCATTATCGCTTCACCGATTTACAGAAAAATCTGATTGAACAAACATGGGCTAAAAACGTACCGCACTTATATGGCCGTTTTGATTTTGGTTATGACGGCGAAAACCTCAAAATGTTTGAATACAATGCCGACACCCCTACTTCCTTGCTTGAAGCTGCTGTGGTGCAATGGCAATGGTTAGAGCAAATTGAAGGCTTAGCGCATCGTGACCAATTTAATTGGATTCACGAAGAATTACTGAATCGCTTTCAGTTTATTCAACAACAAACTGGGCTAAACGATTTCCATTTTAGTGCTATGCAAGAAGCTGGTCGCGAAGATTGGGGCAATATTGATTACCTAGCAGATGTGGCTTACAACGCGGGTTGGCATATTCATCAGCTTGCCATTGAAGATGTAGGCTACGATAAAGACAGTCAGCAATTCCTCGATCTGAATAATCAACCTATTGATTGTTTATTTAAGCTCTATCCGCTTGAATGGATGACCACGACAGAATATGCACCACACATGCTTAATTCATCCACCACCTTTATTGAACCGGCGTGGAAATTACTATTAAGCAATAAAGTGCTATTGGCGAAATTGTGGCAAAAACATCCAAACCACCCTTTATTACTACCCGCTTACTTTAGTAAACATGATATTACCGATCGTCAATCAATATGGGTAAAAAAACCGACGTTAGGTCGTGAGGGCGCCAATGTTTCTTACTATGAAAAACGTAATGGTCTAGAATTTGCTGCCAAAGGCAGTGAGCATTCTGCCTTTTACGATCAAGCTGGCTACATCTATCAACAAAAATTTGAACTGCCAAATTTTGATGGTATGTATCCTATGATTGGTTCTTGGGTAGTGGGTGATGTGGCTTGTGGCATTGGCTTAAGAGAAGATTTTACCCCAGTTACCGGCAATGATAGCCACTTCATTCCGCATTACTTTGTAGAATAAAAACAACGCAAAAACTGACCGCACTTAACAGATAATAAGGAGATAAATATGTATCCATTTAGTTTTCAAAACCCTACTCGTATTGAATTTGGTCTCGATAAAGAAAAAGAGATGGGTAAATATATGCACGAATACGGTGCAAAAAAGGCCTTAATTATCTATGGTAGTGAGCGTGTCAAACAATCCGGTTTATTTGAAGATGTGACAAAAAGCTTGCGTGAGCATGGAATTGAATACATTGAATGTGGCGGGGTAAAAAGCAACCCGACAATCAGTAAAGTTCGTGAAGCCGTTGCAATGGCAAAAGCCTTTGGCGCAGATAGTGTGTTGAGTATCGGTGGTGGATCTTGCCTTGATAGTGCGAAAGCGATCGCAGCCGGTGCTTGCTATGACGGTGATACTTGGGACTTCTTTAAAGGCACACTGGTACAAAAAGCATTGATGATTTTTGATGTAATCACCCTTGCGGCAACAGGCAGCGAAATGAACTGGGGCTCAGTCATTACCAATGAAGAAACGCAGCAAAAATATTCGATTCACAACAATCATTTATTCCCAAAAGTATCGGTCATTAATCCGAAATTACAAGCGACCGTCAGTCGTGATTATTTAGTGTATTCTGCCGCAGATATTATTGCTCATTCGATTGAAGCCTATTTCACCGCAGAATATCGCCCTGAAATTATTGATTTCTTAGTAGAAAGCAATATTAAAACCGTTATCCGTACGACTGAAATCTTGCTTAATGACCCACAAGATCTCAATGCGCGTGGTGAATTTGCCTGGGCAGCTACACTTGCGTTAAACGGCTTAACCCATTTAGGTATCTCACCTTACGGTTTCCCCAATCATATGATTGAGCATTCCATGAGTGCGATTTCAGATGTGCCACATGGAGCTGGGCTTTCTGTGATTATGCCTGCATGGATGCAATGGTATCAATCTCAAAGACCTGCTCAATTCAAACGCTTTGCTAAAGAAATATTTGGCCTAGAGAATGCTGAAGAGGGTATTCAAGCTTTAAAAACCTGGTTTGATAAAATCGGCACACCAACTCGCCTTGAACAACTTGGCATTGATGATAAAACCTTATTTGAAATTGTCGATAATGCGGTTCAAACCGCTATCAGAGCGAAAGTGGAAAAAACGTATACTAAAGAAGCTATTAAAGCCATTTTCGCTTTAGCGAAGTAATCTCTCATAAAAAAGAGCGGTCAAATTCACAAAACAATGGAATTTGACCGCTCTTTTTATATTCTCAACATTTCACTTGTTGAAAAGAATGCAAAAAATAACCGCACTTTAGTTACCCAAAGTGCGGTTAATTTGAATTAAGTTTTAACGCTTAATTATAGTGAAGCTTGATCAACAGCCACACCAGCACCCATAGTTGTAGAGATGCTTACTTTCTTGATAAAGATACCTTTTGCAGTAGTTGGTTTTGCTTTGTTTAAAGCAGCCAATAATGCTTGAAGGTTTTCTTTTAATTGAACTTCAGAGAAGTTTGCTTTACCAATTGTTGTGTGGATGATACCGTTTTTATCGTTACGATAACGGATCTGACCAGATTTAGCATTTTTAACTGCTTCAGCAACGTTTGGTGTTACGGTACCAACTTTAGGGTTTGGCATTAAACCACGAGGGCCTAATACTTGACCTAATTGACCAACAACACGCATTGCATCAGGAGAAGCGATAACAACGTCAAAGTTCATTTCGCCTTTTTTGATTTGCTCTGCTAAATCTTCCATACCGACTAAATCAGCGCCAGCTTCTTTAGCTGCATCTGCGTTAGCACCTTGGGTGAACACAGCTACGCGTACTTCACGACCAGTACCGTGTGGTAATACAGTTGCACCACGAACGTTTTGGTCTGATTTACGAGGATCGATACCTAAGTTTACTGCAACGTCAACACTTTCAACGAATTTAGCAGTTGCGAATTGTTTTAATAACGCGATTGCTTCGTTGATTTCGTATGCTTTAGTAGAATCTACGCCAGCTTTGATTGCTTTCATTTTTTTAGTCAATTTAGCCATCGTATTATTCCTCCACCACTAAGCCCATTGAGCGAGCAGTACCAGCAATTGATTTCATTTTAGTTTCGATAGTCGCGCCAGTCATATCTGCTGCTTTAGTTTCAGCGATTTGACGAACTTGATCTAAAGTTACTTTACCCACTTTATCTTTGTTCGGTTTACCAGAACCAGATTTGATACCTGCAGCTTTTTTCAATAATACTGCAGCTGGTGGGGTTTTAGTAATGAAAGTGAATGAACGGTCTGCATATACAGTGATAACAACTGGAATTGGTAAACCTTTTTCAATGCTCTCAGTACGAGCGTTGAATGCTTTACAGAATTCCATGATGTTCACACCTTGTTGACCTAATGCAGGACCAACTGGTGGTGATGGGTTTGCCATACCAGCTGCAACTTGCAACTTAACGTATGCTTGGACTTTTTTTGCCATTTTTTAGTTTCCTCTAAATGGGTGATAACGCCGAAATCGGCTCCCCTGTTAATGAAAGGCTGTATTTTAATTAATCAGCCTCAAAATTTCAAGTAGAAAAACTACTCGAAAAACAACCGCACTTTATTGCTTAAGTGCGGTCATTAAATCTCTTGTTTTGGAAAAGGGAAATTAACGTGTTTTTTCCACTTGACCAAATTCAAGCTCAACTGGTGTTGCACGACCGAAGATAGATACAGACACTTTTAAGCGGCCTTTTTCGTAATCTACTTCTTCAACCGTACCATTAAAGTCTGCGAATGGACCTTCTGTCACACGCACTTCTTCACCTGGTTGATATTCTTTACGATGACGTGGTTTTTCAGCACTTTGCTCTAAACGATTTAAAATTAAATCTGCTTCACGTTTAGAAATTGGCGCTGGCTTATCTGGTGTACCACCGATAAAGCCCATTACACGAGGTACACTTTTCACTAAGTGCCATGTGTCATCATTCATTGCCATTTCAACTAACACATAGCCAGGGAAAAATTTACGTTCACTTTTACGACGTTTACCTGCTACGTTTTCAACGACTTCTTCAGTCGGCACTAACACTTCGCCAAACTGATCTTCCATTTGTTGTTGTTTGATATATTCACGTAATGTGATTGCAACACGACTCTCAAAGCCGGAGAATGCTTGCAATACATACCAACGTTTTTTGGATACGTTTTCAGTTTCGCTCATTTTAGAATCTCAAATCAGTTAAGAAGTTAATCAATGCAATGATAATTGAATCAATTGCCCAGAAGAATAAAGAGGTAAGCACGGTTACCGCAATAACGATTAAAGTTGTTTGACGTGTTTCTGCACGAGTTGGCCATACCACTTTACGACCTTCAACTTTTGCTTCGCTAAAGAATGTACGAGCTTTTGTACCTTGGTTAGTAATTGCAGCGAAACCAAAGGCAATTAATAAGGCGACAACTACGCCAACTACACGCACTGGTAAAGAAAAGGCTTCTTTAAAATAAACGTTACCAATTGCTGCTGCGGTAAAAAATGCCACAGAAAGAATCCAAAGAAGCGTGTTTAAGCCTTTTGATTTTCCTTCTACGACTTGTTCTTGGTCGTGTTTCTTTTTCTCAACAATTTCAGTTGCCATAATTGAATCCGTATAAAATAAGGGATAAATAATTTTTAGATTAATTTCAGAACGTGCGATTGTAGCATTTTCTTTCGGAATTGCCTATGAAAAATGTCAGAAAAAACAACCGCACTTTCTGTTAATTTTTATATTCGAGTTTTGGTGGTTTGTTATCAACGATCGTTTCTTCATCCACAATCACTTTTTTCAAGTTTTCGATTGAAGGTAAATCATACATCGTATCTAACAATACAGCTTCAACGATTGAGCGTAAACCACGTGCACCGGTTTTACGTTCAAGGGCTTTTTTCGCCATCGCTTTTAATGCTTCTGGTGTAAATTCAAGCTCTACATCTTCTAAGCCAAATAATGCTTGATATTGTTTGGTCAGTGCATTTTTCGGTTGAGTCAGGATCTGAATCAACGCCTCTTCATCTAATTCGCTTAATGGCGCAATCATTGGAAGACGACCAATAAATTCTGGAATCAAACCAAATTTCATTAAATCATCTGGCTCAACTTGACGGAATAATTCAGAAAGATTTTCTTTCTCTTCTTCCTTCTCTACTTTCGCATCAAAACCAATTCCAGTATCAGTTTGTGTACGCTTACCGATGATTTTATCTAAGCCAGCAAATGCCCCACCACAAATAAAGAGGATTTTTGAGGTGTCCACTTTCAACATTTCTTGTTGAGGATGTTTACGTCCACCTTGTGGCGGTACAGACGCAATAGTGCCTTCAATTAATTTCAACAAGGCTTGTTGCACACCTTCACCAGACACATCTCGAGTAATAGATGCGCCTTCTGATTTACGGCTAATTTTATCAATTTCATCAATATAGATAATGCCCTGCTCTGCTTTTTCTGTATCGTAATCGCAGTTTTGCAATAATTTTTGCAGAACATTTTCCACATCTTCGCCCACATAACCGGCTTCAGTTAACGTCGTCGCATCGGCCATAGCAAAAGGCACATTCAAACGACGCGCCAAGGTTTGTGCTAATAAGGTTTTACCGCTACCTGTTGGACCAATTAACAAGATGTTACTTTTACCTAATTCCACATCATTGCTTTGGTGATTCGTGCGTAAGCGTTTATAGTGATTGTAAACCGCCACTGACAAGACTTTTTTCGCATAATCTTGCCCAATTACATAATCATCTAAGTGAGCGCGAATTTCGTGTGGGGTTGGTAATTTTTCTTCAACTGTCAGTTCGCTAGGCGTTTCGATTTCACCACTGTCTTCTAACATACTGTGGCAAAGCTCGATACACTCGTTACAAATATAACCATCTGTACCCGCAATTAATTTACCTACTTCACTTTTTTCTCTTCCGCAGAAAGAACAGTGAAGATCGTTATCATTTGTTGTCATGTTAAATCCTTAACGTTTAATCAACACATCGTCCACTAAGCCGTAAGCTTTTGCTTCTTCTGCCGACATAAAGTTGTCACGATCGGTGTCTTTTTCGATACGCTCGATGCTTTGACCAGTATGGAAAGCAAGACGCTCGTTTAAGGTTTGTTTAATTTTTAAAATTTCTTGTGCGTGGATCTGAATATCTGATGCTTGTCCACGGAAACCACCTAACGGTTGGTGAATCATTACACGTGCATTCGGTAATGCTGCACGTTTTCCTGCTGTACCACCCGCAAGTAAGAATGCGCCCATTGAGCAAGCTTGACCAATACAAAGGGTACGCACATCCGGTTTAATAAATTGCATGGTATCGTAAATTGCCATACCCGCAGTCACCGAGCCACCCGGTGAGTTAATATAAATATTGATGTCTTTTTTCGGATCTTCTGATTCTAAGAAAAGTAGCTGTGCCACGATCAAATTTGCCATACGATCTTCTACTTCACCACTCAAGAAGATCACGCGCTCTTTTAATAGGCGGGAATAAATGTCGTACGAACGTTCACCACGAGAGGTTTGTTCGACAACCATAGGAATTACACTCATTTTTGCCCCTAAATATGTGCTAAAAAATCGGGCAATATTCTACCCGAAAATCAGTAAAAACAAAAATGCGGTCGCTTTTCATTGAAAAAACAACCGCACTTTTCGATGATATGCTTGTGAATTTAATTCACGTTCTATCAATTATTATGCTTGTGGATTCATGATCTCATCAAATGAAGACGCTTTTTCAGTCACTTGAGCTTTAGCAAGAACGGCATCAACTGCTTGTTCTTCTAATACTACGTTGCGAATGTTGTTCATTAACTCTTCATTTTTGCTGTAATATTCAACTACTTCAGCTGGTTGTTCGTAAGCAGAAGCAATATCCGCGATCATTGCTTTCGCACGTTCTTCATCTGGTTTCAATTCGTTTGATTTGATCACTTCAGAGAATAATAAACCGACTTGAACACGACGTTTTGCATCCGCTTCAAATAATTCACGTGGTAGCTGTGCAGCTTGTTGTGCATTGCCACCGAAACGTTGTGCAGCTTGGTTACGTAATACATTGATTTCTTCTTCTACTGCAGAAGCTGGAACATCAATTGGGTTTTGTTCGATTAAACCGTTGATGACTTGTTGTTTAACGCGAGAAACTAATGCATTTTTCAATTCACGTTCCATGTTTTTACGGATTTCTGCACGTAAATCTGCCACAGTTTTGGTGTTTGGACCAAATTTAGCAACGAATTCATCTGTTAATTCTGGTAATTCCATTTCTTCTACTTTTTTCAAGGTGATCGCAAATTTTGCATCTTTACCTTTTAAGTTTTCAGAATGGTACTCCGCTGGGAAAGTCACATTGATATCGAATTGTTCGCCTGCTTTGTGACCTACGATACCTTCTTCGAAACCAGGAATCATGCGGCCTTGGCCCATGAAGAGAACGAAATCAGTTGCTTTACCACCTTCGAACTCTTCGCCATCAACATAACCAACGAAGTCGATTGTTACGCGAGAATCTGCTTTCGCTGCGGCTTTGCTTTCAACCCAAGTGGCTTGTTGTTTACGTAATACCTCAATCATTTTATCGATATCAGCTTCAGTGATTTCAACAGTTGGTTTCTCAACTTTGATATTTTCTAAGCCTTTTAATTCAACTTCTGGGTATACTTCAAAAGTTGCTGTGAATGATAAATCTTTACCTGGTTCAAACGTTTCGATAGCGAAAGTTGGACGACCTGCGATGTTGATTTTCTCAGCGATGACTGCGTCAAAGAAATGACGTGGTAATAGATCGTTTAATACATCTTGACGGATTGATGCGCCAAAACGTTGTTCAATGATGTGAGCTGGCACGTGACCTTTACGGAAACCATCAACACGTACATTTTTTGCTGCACGTTTGAATTCTTCACGAGTTGCTTTTTCTACAGCTTCAGCTGGAACGGTGATCGTCACACGACGCTCTAAACCTTGAGTTGTTTCAATATTTAATGACATTTGTAACCTCAATTAATGTTGCACTCGGTAAAAACCACACCGAACACGTTATTGTTTGTAAAAGTAAAAAACCGCCAAATTATAGCGAAAGAAAATCAAACAGTCGATAGAAACCGGAAAATTCAATAGAAAACCAGCTAAAATTGCACAATTTATCAACAATTTTTGATAAAGAAAAAAGTGCAGTCAAAAATAACCGCACTTTTTATCGAATTATAAACCTTTCGGTAAACGAATTTTTTGACCAGGGAAAATCTTATCCGCGTCTTTAATCACTTCTTTGTTCGCTTCAACGATAGCGGTATATTTCGCGCCATTTCCGTAAGCTTTCTCAGCGATTTTCCACAAGGTGTCACCTTTTTGGATTACATAAAATGTTTCATCACTGCCTAAGGTTTCACCGTTATTGATGCTTGCATCGCTTGTTACTGAGTGGATACCTTGAATGTTACCTGCCATTAATACTGCTTTTTCTAATGCCGCTGCGTTTGCTGCCACACCTTGGATATTTGCTACACCATTTTCAACGGTAACCGATAAGTTTTCTACACCTGGATTGTCTTCCGCAATGTGTTGAGTCACTGCTTTAGAGGCATCTTCTTCTTTAGAGAAAACTTTCTTACCAATGTCACTGACAAAATCAAATAAACCCATTTTAAAGTTCCTTTTGTATGTTTGTTTAAGGGAGTATTACGATACTGAAATTCCCTTAAGAAGTCTATAAATCAGAGTGTAAAGCTATGTAAATATTTCAAGAAAACTGATCTAAAATTGACCGCACTTTGATAGAATACGCCGATTTTAAATTTACTCACTCAGAAAGGACAAATTATGCGTTGGGAAGGTCGTAGAGAAAGCTCAAATATTGAAGATAGACGTGGCTCTGGCGGCGGTAACTTCGGTGGCGGAAAAGGCACCGGCGTGCTCGGTATTATCATTCTTTTAGTCGGCGCTTATTATGGCGTGGATCTTTCAGGCTTAGTGGGTACGCCTGATTTTTCAGGACAAAGCTCTCAACAATTAGAAACCCAAGAAGAACAGCAGCTTGCGAGTCTTTCTAAAGTTGTATTAGCAGATACTGAAACCGTTTGGGGACAATATTTCAGACAAATGGGTAAAACTTATAGCGAGCCAACCATGGTGCTTTACAATGGCGTAACGCCAACCGCTTGCGGTACCGGTCAATCTGCAATGGGTCCATTCTACTGCCCGAGCGATCGCAAAGTTTACCTTGATTTATCGTTCTATAATGAAATGAAAAATAAATTGGGTGCAGCAGGTGATTCAGCCTTTGCTTATGTGATTGCACACGAAGTTGGTCACCACGTACAAAATATGCTTGGAATTCTGCCGCAAGTGAATCGCGCACAACAAAGCAGCGATCGTAAAACGGCAAATCAACTTTCCGTTCAATTAGAACTTCAAGCTGACTGCTTCGCTGGTGTTTGGGCGAGCCAAGCAGTGAAAAGTGGCTTATTTGAACGCGGTGATGAAGAGAAAGCGTTTAATGCAGCAGAAGCTGTGGGCGATGACCGTTTACAAAAACGCAGCCAAGGTTATGTGGTACCTGATAGTTTCACTCACGGTACATCTGCACAGCGTCTAGAATGGTTCAGAAAAGGCTTACAAAGCGCTAATCCTTCTGTGTGTAATACCTTTAACCAATAAAATCTTTAAGGCTGATTCATGTCAGCCTTTTTTATTTTTGTTCATTTCAGTATAAAAAAAGAGCGGTCAATTTTGACCGCTCTTTTTCTTTATGATGTTAAGCTTACGCGAACTGACGTACTTCGCCGTTACCCGCTACGTTTTCCACACAACGTGGACAAAGTGTCGGATGTTCAGGGTTCACACCGATTTTGTCAGAATAATGCCAGCAACGTGGACATTTTTCACCGTTAGAACGTGCAACGCTTACGGCAATTCCCTCTAACTCGCCCGCAGCTACATTCGCAGGTTTGTCAGCTAATGGTTTGACTTCTGCTTTTGAGGTAATTAACACGAAACGTAATTCATTGCCTAATTGTTCTAACAATGCACGATATTCATCGTTAGCATAAACCGTTACTTCAGCTTCTAAACCACCACCGATCACTTTATCGTTACGCGCGATTTCTAGTACACGGTTCACTTCAGAACGAACTTTAATGAGTTGTTGCCAGTAAGCATCATCTAGTTTTTCATTCTCGCCTAAGCCAAATAAGCCTTCGTAGAATTCTTCAGTGAAGACGAATTCTGCACGAGCAGTCGCGGTTTGTGGCAAGTAACCCCAAATTTCATCTGCCGTGAATGACAAGATTGGTGCCATCCAACGAACCAATGCTTCCGCGATGTGCCATAACGCTGTTTGGCAGCTACGACGCGCAAGGCTGTCTGCTTTGGTGGTGTATTGACGGTCTTTGATAATATCAAGGTAGAACGAGCCCATTTCCACAGAACAGAAACGCATTAAACGTTGTACTACTGTGTGGAATTGATAGTTATCGTACGCCTCTTTGATTTCTTTTTGTGCATCCAACGCACAAGCTACCGCCCAACGATCTAAGCTAATCATGTCTTCCGGTTTAACAGCATCACGTTGCGGATCAAAACCATTTAAGTTTGCTAATAAGAAACGCGCAGTGTTACGAATACGACGATAGCTATCCGCGGCACGTTTTAAAATTTCATCAGAAACGGTCATTTCACCGGTATAGTCGGTAGATGCAACCCACAAACGTAAAATGTCGCCACCGAATTTATCCATGACTTCTTGTGGTGTCACGATGTTACCAATAGATTTTGACATCTTACGACCTTGGCCATCCACGGTGAAACCATGAGTTAATACTTGTTTGTATGGTGCTTTGCTGTCTGTTGCCGTAGAAAGCATTAAAGAAGACATAAACCAACCACGGTGTTGGTCAGAACCTTCCAAATACATATCGATATCTTGACGATTAAATTCCGGACGATTTGCGACAACTGAAGAATAGGTTGACCCTGAGTCAAACCACACGTCAAGAGTATCAGGCACTTTGCGATAGGTTTCTGCGTCCGCACCTAATAATTCTTTTTCGTCTAAATCCCACCATGCTTGAATACCGGCTTTCTCTACACGTTTCGCCACTTCTTCAAGTAACTCTAAGGTACGCGGATGAAGTTCTTCGGTTTCTTTGTGCACGAATAAGGTCATCGGCACGCCCCAAGTACGTTGACGGGAAATACACCAGTCAGGGCGGTTTTCAACCATTTTCTCGATACGCGCTTGACCCCAATCTGGAATCCAGCGAACTTGTTTGATCTCGCCTAATGCTTGTTGGCGTAAGCCCTGTGTTTCCATGCCGATAAACCATTGCGGAGTCGCACGGAAAATAATCGGGGTTTTGTGACGCCAGCAGTGTGGATAGCTGTGTTTGATTTTCTCAACTTTTAATAAGTTGCCCACTTCTTGCAATTTTTCAACAACCAATGGATTTGCTTCAAATACGCCTTTGCCTGCAAAGAATTCAGTGGTTGAAATAAATTTACCGTCATTAGATACAAGACCCGCCATCGGTAAATCATATTGTTTACCCACAACAAAGTCATCTAAACCGTGATCAGGTGCGGTATGTACTAAACCCGTACCACCATCAGTGGTCACGTGATCACCTAAAATCACTGGCACAGTGAAATCATAGAAAGGATGGTTAAAGCGTACTAACTCAAGTGCTTGACCTTTTACTGAACCTAAAACTTCAACCTGTTCTACGCCCACGGCTTTCGCTACGGATTCAACTAATTCAGCAGCTAAAATCACACGCTCATCGCCAAGTTGTACTAAGTTGTATTCTAAGTCTGCATTTACTGCAATCGCACGGTTAGACGGCATAGTCCAAGGTGTAGTGGTCCAAATCACCGCAGATAATTTGCCATGGCCTTTGCCTACTGCGTTAAATTTCTCTTCAATTTCAACCGCACTTACAGCAGGGAAACGCACGTAGATAGACGGAGAAACTTTGTCTTCGTATTCCACTTCTGCTTCTGCTAAAGAAGAGCCACAATCCAAACACCAGTGCACCGGTTTTGAACCTTTGTATAAGTGACCATTCGCAATCACTTTACCGAGTGTACGGATGATGTTTGCTTCGGTGTTGAAGTTCATCGTTAAATAAGGATTATCCCAATCGCCTAACACGCCTAAACGGATAAAATCTTTTTTCTGACCTTCTACTTGCTCTGCCGCATATTCACGACATTTTTGACGGAATTCAGCAGCGGTCACTTTCTCATTTGGTTTACCCACCAAACCTTCTACTTTTAATTCAATTGGCAAACCGTGACAGTCCCAACCCGGGATATAAGGCGAATCAAAACCTAACGCCGTTTTAGATTTAACAATAATATCTTTCAGAATTTTATTAACGGCGTGACCGATATGGATGTTACCGTTCGCATATGGAGGGCCATCATGCAAAATAAAGGATTTTTTACCTTTTGTCGCTTGACGAATTTTTTGATACAACTGTTTGTCATACCAATTTTTTAACATTACAGGTTCGCGTTTAGCTAAATCGCCACGCATTGGGAAACCTGTTTCAGGTAAATTTAACGTGTTTTTGTAATCAACTGTCATGTTATTTTCCAATTTTATATTTCAATATAATTCTATTTTGCAAAAAATGCTTTCGCTGTTTTTACGTCTTGTTCAATTTGAGCTTTCAACGCCTCAAAAGACGGAAACTTTATCTCATCTCGAATCTTATGGCAGAATTCTACCTCTATCATTTGTCCATAAATATTCTGAGAAAAATCAAATAAATGGACTTCTAATAATTGTATCGTACCGTTAATGGTTGGGCGTTTTCCCATGTTAGCGACGCCGTTAAAAATCTCGCCTGATTTTAACCGCACTTTCACGGCATAAACCCCTTTTACAGGGTTCACTTGGCGATGTAAGCGAACATTCGCGGTAGGAAAACCAATGGTTCGCCCTAATTTATTGCCGTGTATAACTCGACCCAAAATACGATAAGGCTTACCGAGTAAATTTTGTGCATGCTGTAAATCATCTTTAGCCAATGCTTCACGGATAGCGGTGCTACTGATACGTAACTCATCTAAACAGAAGGTGCGGCTGTCTTCTACTTCAAACCCAAACCGCTTTCCGGCTTGTTGCAACATCGCAAAATTGCCTAAACGCTTCGCACCAAATTTGAAATCATCGCCAATACTGAGAAATTTCACATTTAATTTTCGTACAAGCCAATCTTCAATAAATTGTTCTGCCGGAAGATTAGCAAAAGTGCGGTCAAATTTCGCGACGATCACCACATCCACACCCGCCTGAGCTAAATAATGTAATTTATCTCTTAATCGCATTAAACGCGCAGGCGCTTTGTCGCCCATAAAATATTCGCGCGGTTGCGGCTCGAAAAGCATCACCGCCATAGGTAAATTCAGCGCATTCGCTTTCTGGCGAAGATGACGCAAAATCGCCTGATGCCCCAAATGCACCCCATCAAAATTGCCAATGGTTAATGCACACCCTGACAAATATGGCGGTGAATAATGAAGCCCACGAATTAATTGCATTACATCTTATCCAAAAAACAAAAAATAATCGGTGCATTATAGCGGTAACTTAATGTTTTGTCAGTAAATGGTGTTTACGAACACCCAAGAGCACCAATACACCTAAATAAACTACTGCAGCCAGTCCGATTAACCAAACCAACCAATAGATACGCATTAAAAATGTCATGGAGGCCCATTCTTCAATTGATGGGCAGTTATACCAAAGCAAGCCTCCCATGGCTAAGGCTGCGCCTAAAACTTTCAGAAAAAAGACCGCACTTTTGCGTGAAAAATGATACACATCCGCTTTCGCTAAACCACGATAAAGCAAATAAGCATTTAAGGTTGCTGACATGGCAGAAGCCATTGCTAAACCCACATAACTAAATGGAATCGCCAATACGTTAAAGCCCATATTGCTCACCATAGCGATAATCCCGATTTTCACGGGCGTTTTGGTGTCTTGGCGTGCGTAATAGCCATTAGCCAGGATCTTAATCAGCATAAAGCTAAGTAAACCCGCATTGAATGCCCATAAGGAATAAGAGGCGGCATGCACATCTGTTAAGGTAAAACTACCACGCATAAATAATACCAATAACATTGGTTGGGCTAACACGGCAATACCAATCGCGGCAGGCACACCGAGTAATAAAATCATTCGCACGCCCCAGTCCATAGTGTTACGAAAATCAACCGCACTTTGGGAAGAATTGTCTTCTCGATTCACATGATGGCGAGCAAGTGTCGGTAAAATCACGGTGGAAATGGCGATACCAAATAGACCAAGAGGGAACTCTAATAGACGATCAGAATAATAAAGCCAGCTAATAGATCCCGTCATTAAGAAACTGGCAATGACCGTATCAAGCAGCAAATTAATTTGACTTACGGAAACCCCGAACAAGGCAGGAATCATCAATCGACGAATTTTAGCTACCCCTTCATCATGCCACGCCCATTTTGGTTTTACGAGCAAGCCTGCTTTCTTCAAGAAAGGGATTTGGAATAAAAATTGTAGCAAACCACCTAAGAAGATCCCGATGGCAAGAGCAAGATCAGGATTGTCTAATCTTGGCGCGAAAAAAAGTGCGGTCGCAATCATCGCGATATTAAGTAAAACAGGCGAAAACGACATCACGCCAAATTTACCTATTGTATTTAAAATCGCGCCGGAAAGTGCCACAAAGGTGACAAACCATAAATAAGGAAACGTAATTTTTAAGAGTAAAGACGCTTGTTCAAATTTGTGTGCATCAGGTCCATCATTTAGCCAATCGGTAAACCATCCGATCCCAAAGATCGCCGCCACAACAGGTGATCCCACCATAGCAAGTAAAGTGACAATACTGACTAATCCACCCAGTGTACCCGACACTTTCCCGATAAATTCTCGCGTTTTAGAAAGATCGCCCGATTTTTGATATTCAGCTAATACGGGTACAAAGGCTTGAGAAAATGCGCCTTCCGCAAATAAACGACGCAAAAAGTTTGGGATCCGGTTAGCGAATAAAAATACGTCTGCCGCCGCGCCTGCACCGATTAAATGGGCAATCACCACATCGCGGACTAAACCTAACACACGGGACACTAATGTCATCCCACTCACGATAATGCCGGATTTTAAAAGTCGTTTACTCAAAATAGGGGTCTCTTCAAAAAAATTTGCCTTAATTGTATAGAATTTTTGTTTTTACGCTATATTCCAACGAAAAAAACTGATAAAATCCTGCCCACATCGTTTGTGTGAGCCAATAGAAAGCGCTTTTTTTAAATAACGATGCTTACTTTCGGTTGTGTCTCACCGAAATCAACACAAATTATTCATTGACAAAAGTATAAAAAATCGGCATATTCTACGCCCTTATTTTGTCATAATCATCTAACAGAAATTTTAGGAGTTTGACCTTGGCTAATATCAAGTCAGCAAAAAAACGCGCGGTTCAATCTGAAAAACGCCGCCAACACAACGCAAGCCAACGCTCTATGATGCGTACTTACATCAAAAAAGTATATGCTCAAGTAGCAGCAGGTGAAAAAGCAGCAGCTGAAGCAGCATTCGTTGAAATGCAAAAAGTTGTTGACCGTATGGCTTCTAAAGGCTTAATCCACGCTAACAAAGCAGCAAACCACAAAGCTAAATTAGCTGCTCAAATCAAAAAATTAGCGTAATTAAAGCATTAAAACAGCTTAAAAATAAAACCGCACTTTGGTGCGGTTTTTGTTTGTCTTAAACCGTCCTGCCACAAACGCCCGATAACAAGCTTGCATTCCCCCCTTTAACCTGTAAACTACCCCACAACTTAAAAATTAATCATAAAATAAACGATAAATGACCAAAAAATCTTTAAAAAAAGCGGATCCGAATTATCAAAAAGAATTAGCCAAATATGGTAATCCAATCCCAAGCAGAGACTACATTCTGCAAATTATTCGTGAAAATAATGCCCCGATGAGTCGGGAAGAAATTCTGACCGCACTTTCAATTAAAAGTGACGAACAACAAGAAGCCATGCGCCGCCGCTTACGCGCCATGGAAAATGATGGACAGTTAGTTTTTACTAAACGTAAACGCTATGCCTTGCCTGAAAAATTGGATTTATTCAAAGGCATGGTCATCGGCCATCGCGAAGGCTATGGCTTTTTACAAGTCGAAGGTAAAAAAGAGGATCTCTTTATTCCTAATCACCAAATGCAACGTGTAATGCATGGTGATTTTGTATTAGCCCAACCTGCAGGCTTAGATCGTCGTGGACGCCGTGAAGTCCGTATTGTTCGTGTACTTGAAAGTCGCAAAAAACAAATTGTCGGTCGTTTCTTCTTAGAAAATGGTTTTAGCTATGTGGTGCCTGATGATAGCCGTATCGGACGAGATATTTTAGTCCCTAATGAACACCGCAATGGGGCCCGAATGGGACAAGTTGTCGTGGTTGAATTGCAAGAACGATCTGCCTCCTTCACTCAACCTGTTGGTATTATCACCGAAATTCTTGGTGACAATATGGCAAAAGGGATGGAAGTGGAGATCGCCCTTCGTAATCATGATATTCCTCACCAATTTCCAAGTGCGGTCGAAAAATACGTTAAAAAATTCACCGAAGAAGTGCCTGAAGAAGCGAAAAAAGGCCGTGTGGATTTACGCAATCTGCCACTGGTTACCATTGATGGCGAAGATGCGCGCGATTTTGATGATGCCGTATATTGCGAAAAAAGTGGTAAAGGCTGGAAACTTTGGGTGGCAATTGCCGATGTCAGCTACTATGTTCGTTTACGTTCTGCATTAGATACTGAAGCTTATAACCGTGGTAACTCCGTTTACTTCCCAAATCGTGTTGTGCCAATGCTGCCGGAGATTTTATCGAACGGATTGTGTTCACTGAATCCACAAGTTGATCGCTTGTGTATGGTGTGTGAAATGCACGTTTCCGCAAAAGGTAAACTCACGGACTATCGTTTTTATGAAGCGGTCATGAACTCTCATGCTCGCTTAACCTATACGAAAGTCGCAGCGATTTTAGACGGCGATGATGAACTTCGCACGCGTTATCAAGGGCTTGTGCCACATTTAGAAGAATTGCATCATCTCTATCAAGCATTACTCAATGCCCGTAAACAACGTGGTGCTATCGATTTTGAAACCATTGAAACCAAATTTATTTTCAATGCCATGGGACGAATTGAGCGCATTGAACCCGTTGTGCGAAATGATGCTCATAAAATCATTGAAGAATGCATGATTCTTGCGAATATTGCAGCGGCAAACTTTATGGAAAAACATAAAGAGCCTGCACTCTATCGTATTCATGCTGCTCCGAGTGAAGAGAAACTGACGTCTTTCCGTGCATTCTTAAGTGAATGCGGTTTAAGCCTTGAAGGAGGCATGAAACCGACCACAAAAGATTATGCGAAATTGTTAGAGCAAGTGAAAGATCGTCCGGATCATGAGCTTATTCAAACCATGTTACTGCGTTCATTAAGCCAAGCCGTTTATCATGCGGATAATATCGGCCACTTTGGTTTAGCTTTAGAGGAATATGCACACTTCACTTCCCCGATTCGTCGTTATCCGGATTTAACCCTACATCGTGGAATTAAATATTTATTAGTAAAAGAAAAAGGCGCTAAACGTAAAACCACAGATACTGGCGGCTATCATTATTCTTTTGATGAAATGGATTTATTAGGTGATCACTGCTCGATGACCGAACGCCGTGCAGATGATGCCACTCGCGAAGTAGCAGATTGGCTGAAATGTGAATATATGCAAGATCACGTGGGTGCTGAATTTAGCGGAGTGATCTCATCTGTAACAGGCTTTGGCTTATTCGTACGTTTAGATGATTTATTCATTGACGGTTTAGTCCATATTTCCACTTTAGATAACGACTACTATCAATTTGATGCGACCAAACAACGTTTAATCGGCGAAAATAGTGGTATGATTTATCGCCTTGGCGATAAAGTCAAAATTCGCGTGGTCGCCGTTCATCTAGAACAAAAAATGGTCGATTTCAGTTTAGTCGAAAGTGCCAGAAAACCACGTCGTGTGGGAAAAACAGCGAAACAAAAAGCGAAAAAAGTCTTTAAGGAACTGCCACCTAAAGCGTCAAAAAAACGTAAAAGTGCGGTCAAAAATAAAGATGTTTCTAAGAAACCAACTAGAAAACGGAAGAAATAATAAATAAGAGAACGCTATGTCAGAAAATATCTATGGTATCCATGCTGTAAACAGCATTTTAGCAAATAGCCCAGAACGTTTAATTGAAGTTTTTGTACTGAAAGGCCGTGAAGATAAACGTCTACAACCCTTACTTAATGAGCTCTATGCTTTAGGTATTGCGGTGCAATTTGTAAACCGTCAAACATTAGATAAAAAATCCAACGGTGAAGTGCATCAAGGTGTGATTGCTCGCGTGCAAGAAGCAAAAGAGCTAAATGAACATGATTTGGATGAACTTCTTACTCATAAACAAAATCCACTTTTATTGGTACTTGATGGTGTGACGGATCCTCATAACCTGGGTGCCTGTTTACGTACTGCGGATGCTGCCGGTGTGAGCGCTGTTATCGTACCAAAAGATAAATCCGCTCAACTCACTTCTATTGCACGTAAAGTGGCTTGCGGTGCTGCAGAGACTGTGCCATTAATTCGCGTCACTAACTTAGCGCGTACTTTACGAGATCTACAACAAAACCATAATATTTGGGTAGTGGGTACAGCTGGTGAAGCAACAGAAACCATTTACCAAAGTAAACTTACGGGTTCTCTTGCCTTAGTGATGGGAGCGGAAGGTGAAGGCATGCGTCGCCTTACTCGTGAACATTGTGATCAACTAATTAGTATTCCAATGGCGGGATCAGTGTCATCTCTGAATGTTTCTGTTGCGACTGGCGTATGTTTATTTGAAATTGTGAGACAACGTCTTGCCGACTAAAAACGCGTGAAAAAATGACCGCACTTGATATAAAAAAATGCCGACAAATCATTGTCGGCATTTTTGTTATTTTGAAATGGTTTTCCCTAATAGTATGGAGAACACTAAAGTACACAATGCAGGCACCAACCAAGCTAATCCTTGTGAGTAAAGCGGGAAATGAATCATGACTTGATGCAACCCTTCAGGCAAAATATCTAAGTTTTTCAAACTATCAACCAAACTAAAACAAACCGTTACAAAGATGGTGACGTAATAGCTCAATCGAATAGAAGGCAATTTATTACGCACAAGCTGTAAAACCACTAACATGATCGCCATTGGGTAAATAAACAACAAGGCTGGAATTGTCACTCGGAGTAATTTTGTTAAGCCATATTGTGAAATAATTGTCGTCATGGCGGTGAAGAAGACAATCCAAAATGGATAAGAAAAACGTGTCGAAAACTTGGAGAAGTAATCACCACAAGCACTGGTTACGCCCACTAATGTGGTTAAGCTTGCTAAAGTAATAATACCCGCCATAATCCAGGTTCCCGCCGTGCCGAATAAACTATTCACATAACGAGAGAAAATTTGTCCACCATTTGTTGCACCTTGTGCCACAGCATCAGAAGTCGCCCCTAAATAGAATAAGGCAAAATATAAACAACCTAATAAAATGACAGAAACAAAGCCCGCTGAAATCGTATATTGAACAATCTTTTGTGGATTGGTCACATTTTTTGCAGACAACGCCCGTGCAACAATGCCACCAAAGGCAATCGCCGCCAGTACATCCATCGTTTGATAACCACTAATTAATCCTGTAGTTAATGCTGAATTCTCGGCATACGCCTGCGATGGGGCAACAATGTCAGAAAGAGGTGAAACAAAAACCGTGATCCCAACAACGAGTAATAATACCAACAATGCTGGCGTCATCACTTCACCCACCGTTGAAATAATGGTACTTGGGCGAATCATAAATCCCATGGCGATAATATTAAAAATCACAGAGAAATAAGACGAGTCGTCGCACTATCTTCAACGAGCCCCAATGGTAACCATGCCATTTCATAAGCAACATTGGTAATTCGAGGCATTGCAAAGGTTGAACCGATGACTAAATAAAGAATGGTTAAAAAGGATACGCCTGCCCACTTTGGTAAGTCCTTAGTCAGTTCTTCGCCACGTCCTAACACTGACACCACAACCAATGTAATAAATGGCATGAGTACGCCCGTTATCACAAACCCTAGCGAAGCCGTTGCCCAATGATTACCTGCGGAGTAACCTTCCATTGGAGGAAAAATAATATTTCCCGCGCCTAAAAATAAAGCAAAAATCATCATACCTAGTACGATGATGTCTTTTTTTGAAAACATAAGTATTCTCGAATAAATAAACTTTAAGAATTTTACTATTAAATTGTTTTTTATTCCAAAAATGAAAATAAATTCTGTGAAATAGATCACGAACTCTATCACATCCCAATTAAATCACACATTATCCATAGCCTATTTTCCAAAAATCAGTAAATTTGTGATAGTATCCAGCCTTTATTATTACTTTTTTAGGAGAGAATGAATGAATAAACTGAGTTTGATTCAACAAATTCAGCGTTTTTTCAAATTGGAATCAGCTGGCGGAATTTTATTACTTTTTTCAGCGGTAATCGCAATACTATTAGCCAATTCACCGCTCAATCAAAACTATAACGACTTTTTAAACTTACCAGTCAGCATTCAAGTAGGGACTTTTTCTATCGATAAAACCTTAATTCACTGGATCAATGATGGTTTTATGGCGGTATTCTTTGTTTTAGTGGGAATGGAAGTCAAAAGAGAATTATTTGAGGGTTCCCTTTCAAGCTATCAACAAGCGGTTTTCCCTGCTATTGCTGCCGTTGGCGGAATGGTTATTCCTGCCTTGGTTTATATTTTTATTGCACAACAAGATCCTACTTTAGCCGATGGCTGGGCAATCCCAATGGCGACAGACATTGCCTTTGCACTGGGCATCATGGCGTTATTAAGTAAACAAGTGCCACTCCCACTAAAAATCTTTTTACTTGCTTTAGCCATCATTGATGACTTAGGTGCAATTGTCGTGATTGCACTCTTCTTCTCCCATGGATTAAGCGTGCAAGCACTCGTCTTTGCTGCCATTGCAATTGCTGTACTTATTGCATTAAATCGCTTTAAAGTGACCGCACTTTGTGCCTATATGGTGGTGGGAACAATCTTGTGGGCTTCTGTATTAAAATCGGGCGTACATGCTACTCTTGCAGGCGTTATCATCGGGTTTTGTATTCCATTGAAAGGCAAAAATGGCGAAACGCCGTTACATGACTTTGAACATATTCTTGCGCCTTGGTCATCCTTTGTTATTCTGCCATTATTCGCATTTGCCAATGCGGGGGTAAGTTTTGATGGTATCGACTCAAGCATGCTTTCATCACCATTATTATTTGCGATTTCTTTAGGCTTAATTATTGGAAAACCACTCGGCGTATTTGGTTTCAGCTACCTTTCCGTAAAACTAGGCATAGCAAAACTTCCGCAAGGCATCAACTTCAAACAAATTTTTGCCGTAGCGATTTTATGTGGTATCGGTTTCACCATGTCAATGTTCTTAGCAAGCCTGGCCTTCAATGCTGATGCCGGTGAAAGCATTAATGCCCTTTCTCGATTAGGGATCTTATTAGGCTCCACGGTTTCTGCGATTATGGGGTATATGGCGTTAAAAGCCACAACAAGGTTACCGAAATAATCACGTCTTAATAAAAAATCCTTTGCCACTTTAGCAAAGGATTTTCTTTTTTATTTACACAACTATAACAAAATCCCGCTCTCTGCTTTGGTAAAATTCATTACAAACAAGCTCTTATAAGTGCGAACATGATATTCACCGGTTAGAACGCGACGGGTAAACGAATGGTAACTTTCCATGCTTTCAGCGTGAATAAGCAGCATAAAATCATAATCGCCAGAAATTTCATAACAGCTCACCACATCGGTTTCTTGTCGCATTTTCCGTTCAAATAATTCTTGAAAGCGGGAATGTTGGTTGTCCATTTCCACCATCACAAAAACACTAATACCTCTGCCCACTGCCTTTGGCGATACCACCGCCACTTGTTTGGTAATAACCCCTTTTTCTGTCAGTAATTGAATTCGACGCTGACAGGTTGCCACCGAGCTATGCACTTTTTCAGCGAGCTCTTTTAATGGCAAAGTCGCATCTTGTTGGAGGATATTTAAAATATCCCGATCTAATTTATCTAATTGCATGTTTACACCTTGAAAATAAATGCAAAATAACGCTCAAATTTGAGAAAAATAATCATCAATAATTCTATATTGAGAAAATTTACCACGCCAGACTTTTATAATGACGTTATCAAACCTAAGGAAATATAAAAATGGCTCAAGGTATTTTTCTCGGCATCATCTCGCAATTTTTATTTGGATTGCTCTATCTATTCAGCTTATGGCTACAGCCGCTTAACGGTACGGATGTGTTTGCGTGGCGAATGGTGATGATGGTATTTGGGTTGTTTTTGATTATCTTCCCAACCGTAGGTTGTCGTTCGTTATCAAAATTAGTCAATGAAACCTTAGGCAAAGACAAAAAACGTTGGATGTTGTTTTTGCTCGGCACGCTCAATGCCGGCAGTCAATTTTGGTTATTTATGTGGGCGCCAGTTAATGGCGAGGGTGTAAACATTGCCATGGGGTATTTCTTATTCCCATTAGTGATGGCATTACTGGGACGCATTTGGCTGAAAGAAACCCTTTCCACCATTCAAGTTATCGCTTTATGTATTGCTGCCTGCGGTGTGGCGCATGAATTGTGGCGTAATCAAACCTTTTCATGGAGCAGTCTTTGGGTGTGCTTAGTTTATCCCTATTATTATTTAAGCCGTAAAGCCATGAAGATCCCCGCATTGCAAGGGATCACACTTGATGTGTGCTTCATTGCTGTTCCTTGCCTCATTTATTTGATCATACAAGAACAGCAATTTTCTTTTGTAATCAGTGAAAGCCGATATTGGTATTTATTGCCTGCATTAGGTTTAGTGAGTGCAATCGGTTTGTCTGCCAATTTAAAATCAAATCAACAAATTCCGGTCAGTGTGTTCGCCGTGCTCAGTTATCTCGAGCCGACATTGCTCTTTTTAATTGCGATATTTTGGCTCAACACACAAGTTTCCCTTTCCGATTACTTTACTTATGTACCGATTTGGACCAGTTTGATTTTGCTTGGCATAAATGGCTTAAGGATAAAACATCATTAAAATTGACCGCACTTTGATATCAACAAGTGCAGTCATTCTTGAAATAATTCTAATTTACGTTCACAATGAACGAACATTCATATTTTATAGACTGAAGCCTTTTTTACTTCAGCATTTTCTCATAAGGCTCGCATTATGTCCGATCAACAAACAGATACACAAACTTCCTCAAATAATAAATCTCAACAACGTAAAAAAGGGCTTTCCATTTTTATTCTTTTGCTTCTTCTGATTGCAATCGGTTCTGCGGCTTATTGGTTTTTCTTTATTAAAGGCTTTGAAGAAACTGAAGATGCCTATGTGAGCGGCAATCAGGTGATGGTATCAGCGCAGGTAGCGGGGAATATTTCGAAAATTAATGTCGATAATATGGATCCCGTACAGGCAGGCGATGTGTTATTAGAGTTAGATGACACCAATACCAAATTGAGCTTCGAGCAAGCTAAAAGCAATTTAGCCAATGCCGTTCGCCAAATTTCTCAACTGAATTACACCGTAAAACAATTGAAATCTGCTGTTCGAGCGAATGAAATTACCCTTGCTCAAGCACAAGGAAATTTAAACCGTCGAGTTCAATTGGTGAAAGATGGCGCAATAGATAAAGAATCTTTCCAACACGCCAAAGAAGCGGTTGAACTGGCGAAAGCAAACTTAACGACCTCACAAAACCAACTTGAAGCGAATCAAGCCTTATTGTTAGACGGCCCTTTAAGTGAACAACCACAAATTCAAAGTGCGGTCAGTAATTTGAAACAAGCTTGGCTAAATTTAGAACGCACAAAAATCCGCAGTCCAATTAAAGGTTATGTGGCTCGCCGCAATGCGCAAGTAGGACAGGCGGTGTCTGTTGGTGGTGCCTTAATGGCGGTAGTAACTACCGATCAAATGTGGTTAGATGCCAACTTCAAAGAAACACAATTAACCCATATGCGAATTGGTCAGTCAGCTGAAATTCATTTCGACCTTTATGGAAAAGATAAAACCTTTAATGGAAAAGTCGTCGGAATTGAAATGGGGACAGGCAGCGCATTCTCATTATTACCCACTCAAAATGCAACCGGTAACTGGATCAAAGTGGTGCAACGCGTGCCTGTACGAATTCAACTAGATCCGCAACAACTGGCTGAAAATCCATTACGTATCGGTCTTTCTGCGACAGTGAAAGTGAATGTGACCGATAGCCAAGGAGAAACCTTGCGTAACCAAGCTCGCACTACCACACTTTATTCCACGAATGCACTGCAATATGATGAAAGTGCGGTCAATAATTTGATCGAATCTATTATTCGCGACAATAGCTATTAGGTTCTGTTATGCCGCAATCTCATTTCAAACCGCTACAAGGCGGTGCGTTAGCGATGCTTACATTGGTGCTTTCATTAGCCACCTTTATGCTCGTGCTAGACTCCACCATCGCCAATGTAGCCATTCCAACTATCGCTGGTGATTTGGGTGCCTCGTCCAGCCAAGGAACGTGGGTGATCACCTCGTTCGGGGTAGCAAATGCTATTTCGATTCCGATCACGGGCTGGCTTGCAAAACGTTTTGGTGAAGTGCGGTTATTTTTAATCGCAACGCTATTATTCGTGCTAGCCTCTTGGCTTTGTGGTATTGCAAATAGCTTGGAAATGTTGATCGTTTTTCGCGTCCTTCAAGGTGCGGTAGCGGGTCCAATTATCCCCCTTTCTCAAAGCTTATTATTGAATAACTACCCGCCTGAAAAACGAGGAATGGCATTGGCCTTTTGGTCAATGACAATCGTCGTCGCCCCAATTTGTGGCCCGATTTTAGGCGGTTGGATCAGCGATAATATTCACTGGGGTTGGATTTTCTTTATCAACGTTCCGATTGGGCTTGCCGTTGTCTTAATCAGTTGGAAAATTTTAGAAGGCCGAGAAAGCAGAATTTCTCATCAACCAGTTAACACTGTCGGGCTGATTTTGTTAGCGCTCGGTGTGGGTGCATTGCAATTAATGCTGGATCAAGGTCGCGAGCTAGACTGGTTTAACTCCACTGAAATTGTAGTACTTACCATTATCGCTGCGGTAGGTTTAATCGCACTCATTATTTGGGAACTCACGGACGATAATCCCGTTGTGGATGTCTCCTTATTCAAATCCCGAAATTTCACCGTGGGTTGTGTTTCAACTAGCCTTGCTTTCTTGGTGTATTCAGGGACGGTCGTGCTCATCCCACTTCTGCTCCAACAGGTTTATAACTATACAGCAACATGGGCGGGGCTTGCGGCTGCCCCCGTTGGGTTATTGCCGATTCTACTTGCACCGATTATTGGGAAATTCGGCAATAAAATTGATATGCGGATTTTAATTACCGTCAGTTTTATGGTTTATGCACTCACCTTTTATTGGCGGGCTGTAACGTTTGAGCCAGAAATGACGTTTATGGATGTGGCGTTACCACAATTTGTGCAAGGCTTGGCAGTCGCCTGTTTCTTTATGCCGCTGACAACCATTACGCTTTCAGGTTTACCACCTGAAAAAATGGCTTCGGCGTCGAGCTTATTTAATTTTCTCCGAACCCTTGCCGGCTCAATAGGCACATCACTTACTACCTTTATTTGGTATAACCGCGAAGCCGTGCATCACACGCAACTCACAGAAGTCATTAATCCATATAATCCGATTTCCCAACAATTCTTCCAAACTATGGGGAGTTTTGGTTTAAGTGAAGAACAAACGGCATCATATATTGCCAGACAAATCACCGCTCAAGGCTTTATTATTGGTGCTAACGAGATCTTCTTAGTTTCTGCAATAACATTTATTTCCTTGGTTGTTCTCATTTGGTTTGCCAAACCACCTTTCAGCAGCAAGCATTAAATTAACTTTTAATTGAATTGGAGGTCAAAAAATGACTAAATTTTGGATCGGTGTCGTATCAAAAGAACACGTTCTAAGAGGAGTTGAAGGCGGCTTCTGTCAAGTCTGCCACGGGAAAAAAAGACCGCTTAACCGAATGAAAAAAGGAGACTACCTTTTATACTACAGTTCCAAGTATCAGTTAAATAGTCAAGGAAAGCTGCAAGCCTTTACAGCAGTAGGAAAGATCATCGATGACGCCGCCTACCAAGTAGAAATGTTTGAAGGATTTTTTCCTTTCAGACGAGATGTCAGCTACTATCAACCTATCAGAGACTGTTCTATTGAACAAGTTAGACTACACCCTGAATGGCATCAATATGCCTCTCAACTCCGATACGGACATTTCGAAATTTCGAAAGACTTCTTTCTTTATGTTTTTGAACAGATGAAGCTTGACAATCCTGTAGAAACATAGGGCATCTTGATGCACAGAAAAATGGTTAGAAGCGGTGAAACAAGTTACGCCCTACATCATCTGAAAATAACAGAAAACGCCATCTGAAAAACTCTTTATTGTTCCTCAATACAGGAACAATAAAGTCCATTTTTAGGAATATATTTTATAAGTTCCCCATAAAATAAACGCACTTTTAGTAATTTTAAAAGCACGGCTAACTTTATTCATTCTTTACGTAAAACGTCATCTCTTCTAGAGATTTGTTTGCTGTTTCAGGAATGAAGTATTTCACCATAAAGAACGAACCAATACAGCAAACTCCATAGAATAAGTAGGTTGGAGCTAGCCCTAAATATTTTAGCATTGGCGGAAAAATCCAAGTGACAATCACGTTACCGATCCAGTTTGCACAAGTTGCAATTCCTAATCCAGTAGTACGAATTCTATTTGGGAAGATCTCACCTAGAATAACCCATAATGCGGGTCCCCATGTACAACAGAAGAAAATATAGAAAATATGAGCACTAATTAATGCACTCCATGAAAGCACTGGTGATAAGACAAGTGTTTCGGAAGACTGATCGGCACTCATAAAAATAAATCCCGTAATCCAAAGGGAAACCCCCATACCAATAGAACCAATTAATAATAATTTGCGACGACCTAGTTTATCAATATAAAGCATCCCTACAATCGTCATTAACACGCCAATAATAGTTGTGCCAATTGGAACTGCAAAAGATAAACCTTGTGAAAAACCCACCGCACTCCAAAGTGAAGAGGCATAATACAGAATAATATTAATGCCAGTGAACTGTGCAACAAAAGCAAGACTGATTGCCAACCAAACGACTGGTACAAATAAGGTTTTGCTTGATAAAACATTTTTTATCGAAACAACGTCATTCGGATTGCCCAAACTAATTTTAATTTGTTCTAATTTTAAATCAGGATTTGCCTCGTTAGTGTATTTCACTAATACATTTCTTGCTTCATCAAGTCTATTTTTACTGACTAAATAACGTGGTGATTCTGGCAGTTTAAGTGCCATAATACCATATAGCACCGCAGGAAATACCTCAACTAATAACATCCAACGCCATGCAAGTAAGCCGCCCCATAAAGGTGCATTAGGGGAATTATCGATATTCGCTAACACATAATTTGAAATAAAAGAAACGAGCAGACCAATTGCGATAGCTAATTGTTGCAGGCTACCCAAACGTCCACGTAAGTGGGCAGGAGAGACCTCTGCAATGTATGCAGGAGCAATAACCGCTGCAATCCCTACACCCAATCCTCCAACTAAACGCCAAAAGGAAAAATCCCATAGGTTAAAAGCGAATGCAGAACCTATCGCTGAAAGAGAAAATAATACAGAAGCAATAAGCATCACTTTCACTCGACCAAACTTAATTGCTGCAATCCCGGCATACCATGCACCAATTGCAGAACCAATCAATACGGATGCAACTGCGAAACCTAATTCACCTGCCGTTAAGCCAAAGCCGAATTCAGGGCTTTTGATTGACTCAACAGTACCACTGATCACCGCTGTGTCAAAACCAAACAAAAAGCCTCCTAATGCGGCAATAACAGAAATATAAATAACTGCACTTTTCATCTTAAACTCCTTGTTGTCCCAACCATTCAAAAATGGAATTTTGTCCTGATGTTAATTGGTTGTCGTAAAGAGGTAAAAAGACACAATGTGGATCGATAACTTTTCCCTCTATGACTACCTTTCCATAAAGCGTAAACATTGCTTGTGTAGATTTTTCATTGTAGATTTGTTCAAGAAAATTAAGGCTATTTTCAATCGGTACGACTTCATCTAAGGCACTATGAATAAGCCATATTTTTTTATTCTTTAAACGATGTAATTTTTCTAGAGAAGGAAGTTTCGCGGGGCAAGCAATTAGAGCTGCAGCAAATAAATCGGGTGCATCAGAAAAAAGCCGTAATCCTTGGTATCCTCCCATTGAACCACCAACAATATAAACACGTTTGGGATCAATATCTTGATGCCTAATCAAAGCATCTTGGATTAAAGCTAATAAATCAGCGGTATAATCTCGTTCACCATAATAATATTGACCATTTAATAGAAATTTATCTACCCAGAAACTAGGGCATTGAGGAGCAAGAATATAAGGATAATCCAGCATATCTTGGTGTAATTGGTTTGCGAAAGTCACCGCCATTTTATCGGCGAGAATATTGCTCTGATTATTTCCCCCCTCACCTGCACCGTGCAAACAAATAATTAATGGATGTAATTGAAAAGAAGCCTTAGGTTGGTAGAAACTACAAGTGAGATCTTGATAAGTAAAATGAGTGAAACCTTGGGTATCAAGGCAAAGAATCGGCAAAATATGACATTGCGATACTGAAATATGAAACGATTGATCAAATTCAATTTTTAGCTGTAATTCTGACCGCACTTGAGTAAATCGTTCAACATCAAAATGTAGTAATTTTGTGGCAAGACAATGTACATCTGGTTGAATAAACAATGTAAAATTATTCGAATCATTTTTATGGCAGGCATTAAAGTCTAGTTTTACCCATCGATGTTGAGTATTTAAACTCTTCACCCAAATTGAGACTTACGAAATTGAGAGAACTGAAATTGCCCGATGAAAAGACAATTCAATACGCGTAAGCTGGGCGCCTAATACATTTACATTTGCTATAGGCTGACATTGACAACTAAATGGGTGAGAACATTCCATATTATCCCCCTTCGTTTATATGCTGAAGATAATAGCAATCTGTTCATTAACCTTCAATAATCGAATAAAAAAATAACCGCACTTTGATGATGTTCAAAAGTGCGGTTAGTTTTTCTATCCTTTTGTCAAAATGTCTTTTAGGAATCTCGCGGTATGCGAGCCTTTGACTTTAGCGACCTCTTCTGGTGTGCCTGTTGCAATGATTTGACCACCGCCACTGCCCCCTTCTGGACCAAGATCCACAATCCAGTCTGCGGTTTTGATCACATCTAAGTTGTGTTCGATCACCACGATAGTATTGCCTTGATCGCGCAAGCGGTGTAACACTTCGAGAAGTTGTTTAATATCGGCGAAATGCAGACCAGTTGTCGGTTCATCCAAAATATAAAGGGTTTTACCGGTATCGCGTTTTGAAAGCTCCGTTGCTAACTTAACGCGTTGTGCCTCACCACCTGAAAGTGTGGTAGAAGACTGACCTAAACGAATATAAGACAAGCCTACATCCATTAGGGTTTGCAATTTACGCGCAATCATTGGGATCGCATCAAAAAACTCACGAGCTTCTTCTACCGTCATATCTAACACTTGGTGAATAGTTTTGCCTTTATAACGGATCTCCAAGGTTTCACGGTTATAGCGTTTACCTTTACATTGATCACAAGGCACATACACATCCGGTAAGAAGTGCATTTCAACTTTCAGCACACCATCACCTTGGCATGCTTCACAACGTCCACCACGCACGTTAAAGCTAAAACGTCCTGGGTTATAACCACGCGCACGCGCTTCTGGCACGCCCGCAAATAATTCACGAATTGGGGTAAATAATCCCGTGTAAGTCGCTGGGTTAGAACGCGGTGTACGACCGATCGGGCTTTGGTTAATATCGATCACTTTATCGAAATATTCCAAGCCTTCAATGGATTTATAAGGCGCAAAATCTGTTTTTTCCGCACGATTTAAGGCGTTTTGTGCCAATGGGAATAACGTATCATTAATTAGCGTTGATTTACCTGAACCTGACACCCCCGTGATACAAGTAAATAAGCCCACTGGAATCTCTAAATTTACGCCTTTAAGATTATTCCCTGTCGCGCCTTTTAATTTTAAAAGTTTGCTTTTATCAAGTGCGGTTCGTTTTTTCGGAATTTCGATTTTTTCTTCACCCGATAAGAACTTACCTGTAATCGAATTTGGGTTTGCCATAATCTCTTTGGCTGTCCCTTGTGCAATCACTTGGCCACCATGCACCCCCGCCCCAGGGCCAATATCAATAATATGATCCGCTTCTCGAATAGCATCTTCATCATGTTCCACCACAATTACAGTGTTACCCAAATTACGCAAGTGAATCAGCGTATTTAGCAAGCGTTCATTATCGCGTTGATGTAAACCGATTGAAGGCTCATCCAACACATACATGACGCCTACTAAGCCCGCACCGATCTGACTCGCAAGACGAATACGTTGCGCTTCACCACCTGAAAGGGTTTCGGCAGAACGAGAAAGGGAAAGATAATTCAAACCCACATTCACTAAAAATTCTAACCGCTCTCTGATCTCTTTCAGGATTTTTTCTGCAATTTGTGCTTTTTGACCGGTTAAAGTAAGCCCTTGGAAAAACTCAAGACTTTCACCAATGCTTTTCTCTGAAATCTGTGGCAAGTTAATGCTGCCGATATACACATTACGAGCTTCTGGACGAAGACGTGAACCACCACAATCAGCACAAGGGCGGTTACTGATATTTTTCGCCAATTCTTCACGCACAGACATGGATTCCGTTTCTTTGTAACGGCGCGCCATATTATTCAAAATCCCTTCAAAAGGATGTTTGCGAATCACCACATCGCCACGGTCGTTCATGTATTGGAATTCAATTTCTTCCTTGCCTGAACCATGCATCACAATATCTTTAATTTTTTGTGGTAAATCTTCGTATGGCGTTTCAATATCAAATTTATAATGTTTCGCCAACGAGGTAAGCATTTGATAGTAATAGAAATTGCGACGATCCCAACCTTTCACCGCACCGCCTGCGAGAGAAATGCTTTCATTTTGCACCACACGGCTTTCATCGAAGAACTGCTGAACACCTAAGCCATCACAAGTTGGACACGCCCCTGCTGGGTTATTAAATGAGAATAAGCGAGGCTCTAATTCTGGTACAGAATAGCCACAATGCGGACAAGCAAAATTCGCCGAGAAAACTAATTCTTCAGCTTTAGGATCATCCATATCTGCCACAACCGCTGTACCACCAGAAAGCTCCAAAGCCGTTTCAAAAGATTCTGCCAAACGTGTGGCTAAATCTGACCGCACTTTAAAACGATCCACCACCACTTCAATGGTATGTTTTTTCTGTAAAGCAAGTTCTGGCGGATCAGATAAATCACAGATTTCACCGTCAATTCTTGCGCGAATATAACCTTGTGCCGCTAAACTATCTAACAACTTAACATGCTCACCTTTACGGTTTTTCACTACAGGCGCAAGCAACATCATTTTGCTTTCTTCAGGCAAGCTTAAGACTTTATCCACCATTTGGCTGATGGTTTGCGCGGTTAATGGCACATCATGATCTGGACAGCGCGGCTCCCCTACGCGAGCAAACAGCAAACGCAGATAATCGTAAATTTCTGTGATCGTACCCACGGTTGAACGCGGGTTATGAGAAGTGGATTTTTGCTCAATAGAAATCGCTGGCGACAAGCCCTCAATCGAATCCACATCCGGCTTTTCCATCAAAGAAAGGAACTGACGCGCATAAGCAGAAAGTGATTCCACATAACGGCGCTGCCCTTCCGCATAAAGCGTATCAAATGCTAAAGAAGATTTGCCCGAACCAGACAAGCCTGTAATGACAATTAATTTATCGCGCGGAATGGTTAAATTGATGTTTTTGAGGTTGTGAGTTCTAGCCCCACGAATGTCGATAGTATCCATAAAAAAAGCGATTGCCTTAAGAAAATAAATTCAAAAATTGCGACCATTATCGCATATTTCAATATCTGTGCAAATATCCAGTTAATTTTTATGGATCTTTTGTTTCTTTTAAGGCAAAATAACCAAAATTTTTCACCTTATTTCTAAAATATAGAGGATTCTATGGCAGGTATTAATAAAGTAATCATCGTGGGTAATTTAGGTAACGATCCTGAAATCCGTACGATGCCAAATGGCGAAGCGGTAGCGAATATCAGCGTGGCAACAAGTGAAAGCTGGACAGATAAAAACACAGGCGAACGTCGTGAAGTGACCGAATGGCACCGCATCGTGTTATATCGTCGTTTAGCGGAAATTGCGGGTCAATACTTACGCAAAGGTTCACAAGTTTATGTTGAAGGTCGTTTAAAAACCCGCAAATGGCAAGATAACAACGGCCAAGATCGTTACACCACTGAAATTCAAGGTGATAACTTACAAATGTTAGGTGGTCGCAATCAAGAGATGGGCGGCTTTGCACCAGCACAATCTGCACCACAACCAAGCTATCAATCTCGTCCAGCACAATCTGCGCCAGCACCACAAGCGGAGCCTCCAATGGATGCGTTTGATGACAACATTCCGTTTTGAGTTACATATAATTTAAACATGATGAAGGGTCTGAAGTTATGTCAGACCTTTTTTTATAACATAAAGTCGGGGCATTTTTAGCATAAAAGTGCGGTCATTTTTCTGTGAGTTTTTCCAACTTGAATATCGTAAGTTTTAACCGCACTTTTTATCGTGATAAGAAAATAGAGAATTTTAGGAAGCAATTACGCAATCACCGATACTATAACAGCATCAACGTGTAGGTCTGCCTTGGAATTTCATTAGCACTGAAATAATGGGATTTTTGCCAATCTCTCTCAAAAAGAGCTTGTAAGGCCATTTGCTTATTGATTAATCCTTAGAAAAATAGGCCCAAACGTGGATATTTGCGCTATCGGGGGAAAAGAATAGTTGTGCATGGTCTATAGGAGTTAACTTAAAAGATTAAGAAAAATTATTCTGTCATTTGGAAAAACTAAAGAATAATATCCCAGGTATAAATTTTGTTGACTACATTATAAGTTAACTTATAATAAGCACACATATGATCAAAGGGGGAATTACAATGGAATTTAGTTTTAGTTTGAAAATCAAAGCTACAAAAGAAGATGCATGGGAGTACTATGCAAATATTGAAAAATGGTATAATTGGGAAGAAGATTTAAAAAACATTACATTGAAAGGTAAATTTGAAACTGGTTCATGCGGAACTATGGAGCTTGAAGGAATGCCTCCTATGGAATATCAGCTTACTCTTGTAAAACCTTTTGAAGAATTCTGGGATAAAACAAAAACTCCTTTCGGAGATATTCTTTTCGGTCATCAAATAATTGATAATAATGACGGAAGCGTGAATATAAAACACACTGTGATTTTAGATAGTGAAGATGAGCAACATTTGGAATTTTTAAAACAAGTTTTTTCAGATGTTCCTCAGTCTATATTTATTCTAAAAAATCGTTTGGAAAAATAAGGTGATTGCTGTTTGTTTACATCAAAATATAAAGACAATTCAGAAAAATCAACAGGATTGTTGTTCATGAGGGTGTACAATAAATGGCATCTTATGATAAAAAAAGAGTTAAAGAAAATAAATTTGACACACCCTCAATTTGTTGTTTTAGCTTCTCTTGCTTATCTATCGCAAAATGACAATGAAGTTACACAAATTATGATTTCAAAACTCTCAGAAATAGATGTCATGACGGTATCTCAAATATTGAGTTTATTGGAAAAACATGATTTTGTGAAAAGAAAAGAACATTCAAGAGATACGAGAGCAAAAGTTGTTATTTTAAACAAAAAAGGAGAAGAAATATTACAAACAGCTGTTCCGTTAATTGAGCAAATTGATGAGTTTTTTTTCGGAAAGTTGGATAACGACGAAGAACAATTTAAGCATTTTCTTGTTAGATTAAACAAAGAATAAGAATATTATTTATAATTTATGGAGTTGTCAATTTTGACAGATCCATATTACATTTGAAACTCAAAAATAGAGCATAGCTATAAAACATCATTTATAAATGTCAAAGCCACTCTTTCGAGTGGCTTTATTTTAGGTTAAGTTTCCAAATTTACCTGATTGCACATCATGAATAGCTTGAAGGATTTCTTCTCGACTATTCATAACAAATGGGCCATATCCTACAACAGGCTCATTGAGAGGCTCCCCAGTGAGAATCAATAATTTTGCAGTATTATTGGATTCAATCAACACATCTGCAGCACCACGCTCAAAGGTAACCAATTCACCGCGTCGAGCAATCGCCTTGCCGCTAACTTGGATCGTACCATCTAATACAAGGATAATCACATTATGACTTGCTGGCACGCTGAACATATAGGCAGCATTCGCATTCATTGTGGTATCCCACATATTAATTGAGCTAAATGTATCCGCAGGGCCTTTCACATTGAGCAATTCACCAGCGATAACTCTGACTGAACCTGCATTATTCGGTAATGCCACGACTGGAATATTTTCAGCTTTAATCGCTTGATATTTAGGTGCTGTCATTTTATCTTTTGTCGGCAAATTAACCCAAAGTTGCACCATCTCGAACAAACCGCCTTCTTTAGCAAATTTTTCAGAGTGCATTTCCTCATGCATCACGCCAGAACCTGCAGTCATCCACTGAACATCCCCCGTACCAATCGTACCACCACCGCCATGTGAATCCCGATGTGATACTTCACCTTGATAAGCAATAGTCACCGTTTCAAAACCTCTGTGCGGATGTTCACCGACACCACGTAAAGCAAATTAAGAATCATCGCGACGACCACCTTGGAAAAATTTGGGTTCGTTGTAATCCATTAAAAGAAATGGATCGAGATTTTTATCTTTATCGTTATAACTAAACATCGAGGCGACATGAAAGCCATTTCCTACCCAATGTTTTGCTGGGGCAGTAAAAACATTTGCAACTTTTTTCATATAAAACTCCTTTGTTAATTTGTAGAACCTATCGTTCTGCCAATGCGAGTATTATATGGTTCGAAAATAAGAGATAAAGATGACTTTAATTGAAGAATATTTTACTAAAAGGAAACAATTAAAATTAAGCTGATATAAAAGAACAATTGAAGAGAATTTACAAAAAACTCCTAAAAATTTAACCGCTCTTTATAACAAAAATCCCCTAAATTCTGAATCTAGGGGATCTTTGCTTTAAATACTATGTTGTTTATTTCAAACCTTTTTTAACCAAATCTTCATAACCGCCATGGTTGATTACATTGGTATAGCCTGCATTTTTCAACTCAGTGAGTGCGGCTTCGGCACGACGACCGCTACGGCAGTAAAGATTGATCGGTGCATCTTTATCTGAACCAAGCGCTTTAACACCTTCAATGATTTTATCATGTGGAATATTCACCGCATCTTGTAAATGGCCAGCATTAAATTCTTCGGCAGAACGTACATCAATCCAAACACCTTTTGCTTTTTCTGGTTGTACCATACTTTGCTTGGCTTGCGGGGTAACATCTGCATGAGCAACAAAAGAGGTGGTAATGGCAACCGCTGAAATTGCTGCTGCTAGTAATTTTTTCATCATTCAATCTCCATTAAATAGAAATAATATATTTACCTAATAAATTTAGGGGTTATGTAAAACTAATAGTCATCATACGCCTAAATATAAAGATAATAAACTGTAAATGAAGTAAATTTTAAGTAAAATTTTCGTAAAATTTAACCGAACTTTGTAATATTTACCTTATTTAACACATCAATCTCTCTAAACCTCATTATTCATTATTTCTGATTAGTAAAAGATGTTGTTCATAAAGTAGTATTTTTCACACAAAGATTTAACCGTACAATCTGCTCCATCAAATATTGAGGAGAAAATAATGAAAAAAATGCCTGTATTGTTTGTTGGACATGGTAGCCCGATGAACGTATTAGATAAAGAAAACCCGTTCAACCAGAATTTCAGCCTAATCACACAAAACGTTCCAAAACCAAAAGCCATTTTGATGATTTCCGCACATTGGTATAGCAGCCGTTTGCAGGTGACCTCTGGTGAACACCCTGAAATGATTTACGATTTCTACGGTTTTCCTGATGAGCTCAGTCAAGTGCAATATCCCGCACCCGGTTCACCTGAACTAGCGGAGCAAGTGCGGTCATTATTACAGCCGGAAAATGTCGAGCTAAACCCAACACGTGGTTTTGATCATGGTGCTTGGGCGGTATTGAAATATCTGTATCCCGATGCTGATATTCCCGTGGTGCAACTGAGCCTTAACCGTTTGCAATCGGCAGAGTGGCATTTCAATTTGGCAAAAAAATTATCTACTTTGCGTAAACAAGGCGTGTTGATTATCGGCAGTGGCAATATTGTGCATAATCTAAGAGCGATAAGCTGGGAACATATTGATCAAATCGGTGCGGGTTATGACTGGGCATTTGCTTTCCGTGAAACGGTCAATCAGGCGATTGCGACACAAGATGATGAAACTTTGGTGCATTATGAACAGTTAGGCGAAAAAGCCGAGCTTTCTTTGCCAACACCAGATCATTATTTGCCGTTGCTGTACATCATGGCATTACGAGAACCGCAAGATGATATTACGTTTTTCAATGATAATTTGATTGCAGGATCTCTCAGCATGACGTCGGTTTTAGTGGGATAACATATTTGCAAAAAACATTTGGAAAACTGACCGCACTTTAAAAGAAAAAGGCCATCTGAAATCTAACATTCAGATGGCCTTTTTAATTGATTTAATTATTTCTTCGCAGGATCAACTTCGCTCACTGCTTTCTGAGATTTTTCATCCATTTCCACTTTAATATTGTGGTCTACCACCACATTCATATTAATAGTGATACCTTCCTTTGGTGTGTCCAATTGAATGGTCGGTGTGCAAGCTGTAAGTGTAAATATTGCCGCAAAAATAAAAAAGTGCGGTTGAAATTTAAAGTGTTTTATCATTTATCTTTGTCTAATTGCTTATAAAGTTTATATTGCAGATTTTGTTCAAATTGCGAGCCGTAGTCAATCATATTCCACAATTCAAACATATTTTCTTGGTGCGTATAATTTAACGTTATCGGATTATGAGTTCGCTTGGTTGGATTAAATCCACTAATGCTCGCACGCAACGTCATTTGTCCTTTCGGATCGAGCGTTACCGTCGCATGGGAGTTTTTCAACTCCATTTCTTTTAATAAATCCACCAAAATATTCTCTGTCCAACCACCTTTTTTCAGCCCTTTCACCATTTCATCCGTTAATTTGATGGACACATTTCCCACTTGTTCCAATGTGCCATTACAAATCAAACATTCCTTATGCCCGAGCCAAAATGGCAGGGTCGCATTAGCACGGCCAGCTAAGGTTACTTGGTTATATTGTGCCAAAGCTAGCACTTGGGCTAAATCAATATTGGTAAAAGAAAGTGTTGCGATTTTACTTTGTGGGAACGTGAGCTGAGGTACCGTCAATTCACCATCAAATAAGGACACTTTCACATTTCTTAAGATAAGTGGATTTTTCATGGTATTCGGATAACGCCCGAATAAATCCAATTCCCCATTTGCGACAGAAAGCGCGCCATAGCGAATATTTTTAGTCGAAATATGAATTGGCTTACCTGAGGCCACTTGTAATGCCGAATTTTCATAATTCATTGGGAAGCGAATATTCAAGCCATAAACTTCACCATCTGGCATGGTGATTTTACCGTTTTTCAGGTTCAGCTCCCCGCCCATTTTCACGCCATTGGTATTAATCACGAATTTACTCTGTCCTTTGATGCTTCCCTCATGGATTAACCAGTTCCATTTTTGTGGGAAGAGTGATTGGAACACTTTTGCGGATTGTTCTTTCCAGCTGATTTCACCTGAAAGTGCACTATTCTGATATACACCCAAAACATCTAATGGCCCAAGTGACCCAGCCTTTAAATCACCTGCAAAATTGAAGTTACCGATACTCTTACCATCAATACCTAAGCCAAAAACAGGCGAAACAAAACGACCGCCATAAGCCAGTTCAATCCAATCAGTTTTCGCTTGCAACAAGCCTCGAATATGTTCTTCTTCATAATCCCAGCGAAGTCGATCTTTAAGTTCCAATGAAAGTGGGGCCATTTTTACCTCTTTCATTTTGACTTCTTTGGAATGAGCAGAAAGTTGATTTAATTCAATATGATCGGCTTCCCAAAAGCCTTTACCTTCCATTTTGACTGGCGTATTTAAAGATTTCCAGTTGGCACTGCCATTGATAATCCAATCCCAACGGTTTGTCGCTTGTTTTTCTACTGACTGCAACTTGTGTTCTTCATCTCGGAAGTCAAACACGGTTTTAATACCCGCAATAAATTCGTGGGCGTTTCCGTCTAATTTTAGATTGAGATTTTCAAACTGCGGAGTTGTGCCATTCAACGTTGCCTGTAAACGCCCTTCTAAGCCATAACGACCGATAATAATGTCATCTAACGGTAAACGAACATGTAATTTGGTATCGGGTTGCACAGTATCCATTTTAAAGACAGAGCCCGGATAAAAATACACCACTGGATGCGTAAAAATCCCGCCTAGATGATAAGTTAAATTGGTGAGTGCCACAGTCGAGTTATAACGTAAATCCCCACGTGTTTTCAGCTCAAAATCCAATTCGTTATTGTCATCACCCCCACCGATTTCGCCATTTTTGCCTGAAATCACGATCTCCCCTTTGCCCATTTCACCAAAGGTTTGCAAGATCACGTTCATATCAATGCTTAACGGCAATAAGCCTTCTGCCGCACGGTGAATGGATAACCCAAGGAAGCCTTTAATCGGTTGATAGCTGTCGAAGGTCCAATAAAATTTTCCCCATGAAATATCCAAACCGTCTTTGGTGAACACGAAAGGCACATCCAACAACGGCGAATTTGCTGTTAAATCTTGAGCGTTTAACTGACCGTCTGCCCCTTGCCACGACACTTTTGCCTCGCCTTTGGTTACAGCCAGTTTAGGGTTATTCCAATTGAATAAAACATTTCCTTGTTGAGGAAGTTGAGAAAGATCAGGCTCAAAATTTGCACTGAACTGAAAATCGTAGTTTTTATCACCCGCTTGTTTGATATCGGTATTACCCGACCATTGGAAAATACCATCTTGTGGCGTAACAGTAGATTGGTGATGTAGCTCAAGCCCATCATTATTCGCTTGCGCTTCAAGTGCTAATTGGTTGCCGTTATAGTTTGCATCTAACGCCCAGTCAGCCGATAAAAAAGGCTGCAAAGCGGCTTGTTTCAGCGCTTCGGTATTCGTTAATTGAAAGTGTTTAACTTTGACATCAGAAATAGGTAATGCCGCCCAAAGTGCGGTCAAATTTGGCGGTGTTTTTTCAGCATTCTCACTTGGTAAATGGGTTAAACAATCATAATTCAAGCTAGCCTTTTCAACATCAAGACTATGCGTATTCCACCAAGTCACCTGAGTATTATTCAGATTCACAAGCGTACATTGGTCTGTTTTCACTTTTAGCTCTGGCAGTGTTAAACCTGTTGTTTCCCATTTCCAATCATCGGCTAATTCAATGTGATAATGCGGTGCTAAGAAATGATTCGTTAGTTGCGCTACACGTTTTGGGGTCGCAAAAACGCGTACTAAGCCAACGCTTACTACAATCAACAGCAACAAAATAATCAAAGCCCACAGGCAACGCTTCCGCATAGATTCCCCAATTATACAGTTACAAATAAAATATCTAGACCTAAATAATTATTTCACAAGAGCCACTAGTTTTTTTAATTCGGCTTCAGTTAGACTTTCTTTATATAACTCATTAACCTGCCATAAGCCGCTTTCTCTAATTTTATCTTTTGTAGAGTGATTACCTAACCAATTTTTTGAAGCTTTAATTTCGCCAAATTTAGCCGCATTAGAAAGTGTTGAAGTGATTTTACTTTCCCAAAATAGACGATCTTCTTTAGTGTTAACTTCAAAAACACAAAAAGAAAGATTATCCTGAATATATTGGCTAATACGCTTTTCTAACGTTTTTTCAAACTCACGATCAATCCTTTTCAGTTTATCTTCTCTTCCTTCTTTTGAAGTTATGTCAAGTTCCCATGAATCTAAATAATCTTGATTTTCTATGTTTAAAAAGCAGCGACCTATATTTTTTCTAAAAATACTTCTATTCTTATTTTCTTTGACAAAATGCTGCATCAGACGTGAACGTAACTGATTTTCACCTGTATGAGTACCGATTCTCACTATTCTGTCCATTTTTCCAAAACTTTCACCTTTCTCAAAAATGATATAAATACCATTCTTAGGTAGCTTAAACTTGTCAAAAGGAAACTTAAATCGCTCTTTCTTATTCAGCAGACAATGTAATTCACAAGCTAATGAAGTCATTCTTCTTTATAATCCTCTAGTTTTTTATTTAGAAAACTTAATCTCTCACCTAATCTCATTTTATAGAACGGCTGTTCAATATGAATTAAGCTATCTTTAATTGATAAAATATAGTTATTACCCGCTAAAATAATGAATCGATCACTTTCTAAGTCAACTTTCCATTTCAGTAGCTCAATAACTTTTCTGCCCCAGTTCAATCTATCATTTTTTTTCATTTTATTCAGCGTTACATCATAAGGTTCTATTACACTATCTAACTCAAGTAAATGATGCTTTGCCGATAGAATATATATCGCATCAGGCTTAAGTTTATAGGCATAAGCTAGGCTCTTTTTAAATAGTGGACTAAGGTATAAATCTTTTGCCTTTGCCTTTTCATTTGCTTTCTTTGATACACAAGATAATAAAATAACTTTTTTCATATTATAAATATTTATACTTAGGTGATATAAAAACTATTTTCTTAACATTAAATTTATCTAAATAGCTCAACCAACTTATCTCCAAAGAAATAAAATACTAATCCAAAGCCAACAATAATTAATCCGATGAATTTTGTGATATTTACTTCTCGGATCGGCATACCGATAAGACCAAAATGATCGATGGTTGTTGCGGTGATTAATTGCCCGATGATGATAAAAAATAACATCGCGGTGATGCCTAATTTAGGTGCAAGCAAAACGGTTGTGAACACGACAACGGCTCCGAGTACCCCACCCATTAATTTCCACCAAGGTTGTGATGGAATCGTGGATAAGTTGCCCCATAAATCAGTTTTAGCCAATGCGATAAAAAAGAGAAAAATCGTGCCTACCGCAAAAGAAATAAAGGTAGCAATCACCGCTTCGCCACTCATGACTTTCGCCAATTGTGTATTAATAGCTGATTGCGTGGCGAGTGCTACGCCTGCCGCTAAAGCGACGATGAGATAAACAAAAAACATCGAGACTCCCAACATAAAATTTGGCTTATTTTAACCTTTTCCTATTTGTCTTGTCGCTAAATGCTTTCCATTCTGAAAAAATAATCAAAAAATCTACCGCACTTTGCATTTAATTCATGAATACCTCAAAAGTTGTAAGTCATCTTACCTGTTTATTTGATCTCACTCACTATTTGACTATTCTTTATTTGACGCTAATCTTCAAATCCATAGCCGAAAAGCAATTCCAAGAAACCCAAAACAGCGATTACCTCCGCTTTATTGAAGCACCGCCACCCAAATGTTGCGCGACAACAAAGTCCTTTCCGAAAAAGGCAAAAAAGAGTTGGAGAGATTACTGTCTATCGTCAAAACACATTTAGCATGGCAACGCCAAAATAATCATAACTTTTGGCTATATGAAATAAGCTTTTCTTCTTTTTCTTACTAAATTTAGACAGGTATTATCAAGCGGAAATTTATGATTTATCCCTTAGGAGTAGTTTATGTCTCAATTTAAAATTCACACCATTGAATCAGCCCCTGAAGCAGCACAAGAAGCTTTAAAAGCCGTACAAAATGCCAATGGGTTTATTCCAAATTTAATTGGTGTTCTTGCGAATGCCCCTACTGCACTTGAAACTTATCGCACAGTCGGTGGCATTAATGGTCGTAACAGCTTAACGGCAACAGAACGTGAAGTGGTGCAAATTACTGCTGCCGTAGTCAATGGCTGTGGTTTCTGTGTAGCGGGACACACGAAAATCGCCTTAAAAGTGTTAAAACTAGAAGAAGAACTTGTAAACCAAATTCGTGCAACTGCTCGTATTGAAAGTGATAAAAAACTCGATACTTTAGCGCGTTTCACCCTTGCTGTTATTTTGCAAAAAGCAAAATTAACGGAGGCACAACTTAAAGCGTTCTTTGATGCAGGTTATACCCAAGAAAATGCTATTGATGTGATTTTAGGTGTCAGCCTCGCCACATTATGTAACTATGTGAATAACATCGCTGAAACCCCAATCAACCCTGAATTACAGGCATTTGCATAATCAAGCCAATATTACAATATTAAAAATGCGGTCAAAAATGACCGCACTTTTTTATTCCTTCACAAATTGTTTTATTTGATCTGAATTCAAATGTCCTGGTTGTGCTTTGATAAGATTTAAGTCCTTATCCAATAACAAATTAAACGGATAGCCTAATACATTGGCTCGTTTAATGATTTCACCATTTTCATCCAATAATACGGTGATATTTTTATAGTCCAAGCCTTTATACCAATTGATAAATTTTGAGCTATTTTGTTCGTTCTTTTGTCCTGGTGAGGCAATCGTAATCACATTAAAATCAAGATTCTTTTCTGCACTAAGATCATCAATTTCCGCTAAGCCAGCTAAGCAAATTGGACACCAAGATGCCCACATTTTGATATAAAGCGGTTTGTCTTGATATTGTGATAAGGTGACGGTTTGATTATCCAATGTCTTCAAGGGGATATCCGCCAAAGACACCTTCTCTTGTGCAAAACTCAATGGACTCAAAAACAATAAAAGTGCGGTCAATATTTTTCTCATTTTTTCCTCTTATTTCACAAAGGGAATCAAATCACCATAGCCTTGTTTTTCCATTTCATCTAATGGAATAAACTTAATCGATGCGCTATTGATGCAATAACGTAAACCACCTTTATCGCGTGGACCATCGTCAAACACATGGCCTAAATGGGCATGACCACTGCGACTTAACACCTCAATACGAGTCATATTAAAGCTATTATCTCTTTGATACTCCGCCACTTCAGCGGCAATCGGTTTAGTAAAGCTTGGCCAGCCACAGCCCGATTCAAACTTATCTTTGGAAGAAAATAACGGTTCTCCCGTGGTGATATCCACATAAATACCTGGGGCGAAATTGTCCCAATATTCGTTACTAAAAGAACGTTCGGTATGTTTGCCTTGCGTCACATCATATTGAAGTGCGGTCAATTTTTGCTTTAATTCTGCATCACTTGGTTTTGGGTATTTTTTATCATCAATTAATGGCTCATCCGCTTTTTTGATGTCGATATGACAATAACCATTCGGGTTTTTCTTGAGATAATCCTGATGATACTCTTCCGCCTCTACATAATTTTTCAGCGGTTCCACTTCAATTTGAATCGGTTCTTGATATTTACTTTGTAAAGTTTTCAATGCTGCTTCAATAACGGCTTTATCTTGTTCATTTTGATAATAAATGCCCGTGCGATATTGTCTGCCACGATCATTGCCTTGCTTATTGATACTGGTTGGGTCGATAACACGGAAATAATATTGCAATAATTTATCTAACGAAATTTTGTTTGGATCGTAAGTCACTTTCACGGTTTCAGCATGATCTGTCGCGTGCAATAATTGATAGTTCGTGGTATTGCCTTTTCCATTGGCATAGCCAGAAACGGCATCAGTCACGCCTTGAATGCGTTCCATATAAGCTTCTAATCCCCAAAAGCAGCCACCAGCCAGATAAATAATTTGATGTTCTTGTTTACTTTCCATTGTCATTTTTTGCTCCTTTGATAATTCTGTGTGATCAGCATACGTTAAACTACTTTGCAAACCGCCAAAAAGTGCGGTCAATATGAGAAATGTTTTTGTATATTTCATTTTCTTTCCTTATTATAGAAAAATCTTCAGCCTACATTTCATTAGACGAAGAGAAGCCCACTTTCTTACAAAATAAGGCAATTTTTTACCGCACTTTATGCAAGGAACCCTTATGCCAAACATACATCTCCGCAATAATTATCAAAAAGCTGTTGTTTGTATGGTGTTAGCTTACATCAGCATTGCCTTAATGGGCGTATTTGTAAAATACGCCTCTGATGAATTACCGTCCAGTGAAATTTTATTTTCCCGTTTTTTTATTGGTTTTGTGTTTCTCCTGCCTTTTTTAATTAAAGATGGAGATTTCAAAGTTGATATGTCGCAATGGAAGTTTCTCGTTTTGCGTAATCTCGCCGGCATTGCCAGTATGTTGTTAACCTTCTACGCCATTAAATATTTACCAATTTCCATTGCGACTTTATTGATGAATACGTCCGCACTTTTTGTGCCTTTATTGCTGTTTTTCTTTAAAGTCAGAACACCATTAAAAGTATTAGCTTGTAGTTTTATGGGTTTTATCGGTATATCCATCATTATGCTGACCAACGGATCAATGAATATCAACCCTATCCATGTAGGCTATGCGTTAGGTGCTGCTGTGCTAGCAGCCATGGCATTTATCAGCTTACAAGAGCTCAATAAACACAACTCACCTAAAAATATCGTGTTTTACTTTCACTTATTAGGCTCGATTTTGTTACCGCTCTTTTTCATCGCACAGTGGAAAATGCCGACATTACATGGATTTGCATTACTGCTTTTGGTAGGCGGATTCGGTCTTATTTTCCAATTATTACTCACTCGCGCCTTTAAATACGCGCCTGCAAATGTCATTACGCCTTTTGCTTTTACTGGCGTAATTTTCTCCAGCATCTGCGACTGGCTCTTCTGGGATAACGTACCAAGCCTAAATTTCTGGATTGGTTCATTAGTCATCATTATCGCTGTCAGCTTGCTTGCTAGAATGCGGGCAAAATAGAGAAGTCCAACCAAATAGATAAAATATAACTATTCTCAATAACATTGTTTGAGTGTATAATCCAAATGCTTTTTATTATTGAGGACACAATATGAAAAAATTATTCAAAACCACTTTAGCTTCTGCATTATTAATGGTATCCGCATTCGCTAGCGCCGTGACGGTTAAAGATGCGAAAGGTGAATTTACCCTTGATAAAACCCCAAGCCGTGTTGTGGCATTGGAATATTCTTTTGTGGATGCTTTAGCCCAAGTCGGTGTAAGCCCAGTAGGTGTGGCTGACGACAACAAAGTCGATCGTATTCTGCCGCAAGTGCGCGAAAAAATTGCTGCATGGCAATCCGTTGGCACGCGTTCTCAACCGAGTCTTGAAGTGATTGCATCTCTCAAACCCGATTTAATTATTGCCGATCCATCTCGCCATACTGCAGTATTTGAAGAATTGAAAAAAATTGCACCAACGGTGATGTTTGATTCCCGTCATGAAAGCTACCAAGAAAATCTTGAAACTGCGCAGAAAATTGGTGATTTAGTGGGTAAAAGCACCGAAATGAAAGCGAAGATCAATGAACATAATGATTACATTGCCAACATTGCAAAAAATCTAGGTGTACAAGGCAAAAAAGCCTCATTTGGTACTTCCCGAGAAGATAAATTTAATATCCAAAATGACAATGGCTATGTGGGTAGTTTCTTAACGACATTAGGTTTTGCCCCAACTAAACTCAATAGTGATCAAGCTTTCGTAGAAATCAACCTTGAACAATTAGTAATGGAAAAACCGGAATACTTGTTCATCGCCCATTATCGTGATGAAAGTATTGCGCGCAAATGGGAAGCCGAGCCACTTTGGAAAGCCATTCCTGCCGTAAAAGCGAATCATGTTTACAGCGTTGACTCGGACATGTGGGCGCGTGGTCGCGGCTTAGAAGCGAGCAAAATTATGGCAAAACAAATTGAAGGTTTCGTGAAACAAAAATAATGATGAAGCCCACTTTCCGTTGGGGACTTCCCCTTATCATTCTGGCTTTCCTATTATGGGGAAGCCTGTTTTTGTATTATCCCATCGAAATCCGACCGCTTGTAGCGTTACAAGCGTTCCTTCCCGATGGAGATGAAATTGTCAAAATTACGGTTACCGATTTACGCCTACCGCGTGCATTAGTTGGCATGATTTTAGGCGCCAATCTTGCGGTGGCGGGAGCGTTGTTACAAACCATTACCCGCAATCCACTGGCCTCACCTACGCTACTCAGCGTAAACTCGGGAGCCAGCCTTGCTATGGTTAGTGCCAGTGCTTTTAGCCCTTTGATTCTTTCTGGTTATAGTATTGCTTTAGTGGCTAGCATCGGCGGCGGTCTGAGTTGGTTTGTGGTAATGCTGATCAGCAATGGTTGGAAAGACAACAGTGGAGATCGTAGCCGAGTGATTTTAGCGGGGATTGCGGTATCACTACTGTGTGCAGCGCTCACAAAATTAGTGCTCATTATCGCTGAAGATCATGCCTTCGGTATTATGAGTTGGCTAGCGGGTGGCATTGCACATGCTCGTTGGAATGAATTATTGACGTTATTTCCATTCTTTATTTTGACCGCACTTTTCTGTCTGCTTTTTGCTAGCCGTTTAAATTTACTCAATTTAAGTGATGAATCCGCGCGTTCACTAGGCATCAATCTCTTTCGTTTACGCTGGTACGCTAATATCATTGCATTATTGATTGTGGGTTCAAGCGTGAGTGTTGCCGGTCCAGTTGCCTTTATCGGCTTACTCGTGCCTCATCTTGCTCGCTATTGGATTGGTTATGACTTGCGAAAATCGCTCCCTATGGCGATGTTACTCGGTGCAATTTTAATGCTCGCTGCAGATACCATTGCCCGCGCGGTCAACTTCCCTAGTGAAGTACCAGCTGGTGCGGTGCTTGCCTTAATCGGTGCACCAGTCTTTGTATTATTTGCCAGAGGAAGACACTAATGCGAACCTCTCATGTATCTTTTCGTGCTATCAGCTTTTATGTCGTCACGCTTAGTCTAATGGTACTGCTCTTTGGGTTGAGTATTCGTCTCGGCACTTATACGCTTTCCTTTGAGGAAATTTGGGCGGCCTTTCAGCCTGATGATAAAAACTATTTTACCTTGATGGAATATCGCCTACCCCGTGCGGTATTAGCGATTTTATTAGGCGGTGCCTTAGCGATTTCTGGTGTGCTCGTACAAAGCGTGGTGCGTAATCCACTTGCCTCTCCCGATATTTTAGGGATTAACAATGCAGCGGGGTTAATTGCTGTTTCGGTATTGATGTTCTTGCCAAACTTAGCATTTTACTGGATGCCGATTTTTGCCTTTTTAGGTGGTGTGCTCTCTTTTGTCATTTTATGGATCGTGTGCGGTTTTAACTTCCGCCCTATCAAAATGGCAATCATTGGAGTCGCACTGTCCGCATTGTGGGCAGCTATTAGTCATTATCTAATGCTTACCAATCCGGTCGAGATCAATACGGCGATGTTATGGCTCACAGGAAGCCTGTGGGGGCGTAGCTGGTCTTATTTAAATGTGGTATTGCCATGGTTAGTGGTATTGCTACCCTTGCCATTTATTTTCTGTCGTGATCTCGACACCCTTGGTTTAGGTGAAAACAAAGCCTCCACCTTGGGCGTGACCGTAAATAAAGTGCAAATCAGCGTTTTAGTGTTAGCGGTGGCCCTTTCTACTACAGCCGTGGCAATTTGTGGTCCGATTGCCTTTTTAGGCTTGGTGGCTCCACATCTTGCCCGTCGTTTAGTCGGCGGCAGACATCGTACCCTATTACCGGCAGCCTTGATTATTGGCGCCCTCTTATTACAACTTTCGGATATTTTGGCGCGGGTGATTGACCCACCAACTGAACTGCCAGCGGGTATTCTGACCGCGATTATCGGTGCGCCATATTTCTTCTACTTATTGATGAGAACTAAATAATGAGCATTGAAATCAATAATTTATCTTTAGGTTATCAAGATAAACTCGTCGTTAAAAATCTGTCACTAAAGTTCCCGAAAAATAAAGTGATTGCGTTAATTGGTCCAAATGGTTGTTGTAAATCCACCACATTAAAAGCAGTGGCTCGCTTGCTTAAACCAAAACAAGGCTCAATTACTCATAAAGGTCAGGATATTTGGCAAAAAAGCCCTAAAGAATACGCCCAAGAATTGGCTTTTCTCCCGCAGCAGCACTTGGTTCCCGAAGGCATTAAAGTACGCGAATTGATTGCTTACGGGCGCTCGCCTTACTTAAATCTTTGGGGCAAACTTAGCCAAAAAGATGAAGAATTGGTTAATTTGGCGATGGTGCAAACACAAACTACCGAACTCGCCGAACAGTTGGTTTCCGATTTATCCGGTGGTCAACAACAACGCGTCTTCTTAGCCATGACACTTGCGCAAGATGCTGAATTAGTGCTACTCGATGAGCCCACCACTTATCTGGACTTAAACCGCCAAGCTGAACTCATGGGCATGATGCGACAAATGCAACAAAACGGCAAAACCGTAATTACAGTGTTGCATGATCTCAACCAAGCCTGCCGTTATTGCGATCATTTAATCGTGATGAAAAAAGGTGCCGTAATGGCGCAAGGTACACCTGATGAGGTCATGACCGAAGAATTACTGAAGGATGTGTTTGACTTAGATGTCATTATTCACCGAGATCCCATTAGCAACACCCCAATGTTTATTTTAAAGTAATAAAAAATACTATCTTTCTAGACCTTAAATAGGTGTATTTTTATTTTTTATAGATAAGCTATTTGCATTTAAAATAAATCAATACAAATATATTTCAACAACTACTCCGACCAGATAAAGGAACTCTATACCATTATTCCTGTCTGAAATAGTAAGTTATTAGATAGATTAAATATTACTTATTGTTGTTGGAATAAAAAATGAAATCTCTATCCCAAGCATTTCAGGCGGTGCTATTGACAGGCGTGATAACCTCAGTAGCACCGTCAGTTTATGCTCAAAAATCAATTACGGATATTGAACGAGAAGAAATTATTATCTTTTCTAGGCAAGGAGATGCCCAGTTAAACCAAGCTATTCCTAGGCTTGAGACCCTATTTGACAAAACTCATGATGCAAAGGTTCGTGATGACTTAATAGCATTATATCTAAAAGTCAATAAATCAGATAAAGCACTTTCACTGTGTCAAAATTGTAAGCTTACTCAATTTTCCCAAAATGAATTAGAAAACTTGGGAAAAGCAGCTCGAAATGAAAAGCAATATAATCAAGCACTTACCTTTTATTTACAACTACAAAAACTCTACCCTAAAAACCCTAATGGATGGCTTGGTGCCGCGTTAGCTGCGACAGAAAATAAAAACTATGATGTGGCTAAACATGCATTAAATAGCTATAGAAAACACTTTGGGCTAGATAATGCCTACCTTGATGCTGAAAGTTACTTACTTGATTTTACTGAATCTGATATGGCTAAACTTGGTCGTTGGCAACGTCAATTAGAAAAGAATCCTAAAAATCTTACTTTAATGAAAGAGCTATATCGTTTAGCCTCAAAGTATAACGTTCAACCATTACGAGAAAAACTGCAAAACAGTTATCCAGAACAATTTAATTCTAAAGATATTATGTGGTTAGAACATGATAAGGTTATCGTTTCTGCAAAAAATGCCTCAACAATAACACAGCAAGAAAGATCATTTGATGAATTAACCGCACTTTTAGCAAAAATTAATCCTCAACACCTACTCTACCAACAGACATTACAAGATCGTTTTGTGGTGGGCGTTCGGCTAAATAAATTCAACGAAATTGATGATGACTTTCAATTATTGCAATCTCAGCCTAATACACCTGATTATTTAGAAGAAGCCTTTGGTGATTACTGGATGGCAAAAGGCTCGCCACATAAAGCTCTAAGCACTTATCAAAATATTGAACAAAGAACATCAAAAAATAAACGTGCGGTAAGTGATGCTTTGCTTCAAAAATTATCTCTTGCTGCAAGTGATGCTGGAGAATTTAAGTTAGCTCAAAAGTATTTAGAGCAAATAACATCTAATGCTTATATCAATGATTATACTAGAACATCTAGAATTACAAATCCTAGCTATGACCCACGATATTTCGGCTTAGCTCATCTTGCATTGTGGCGAGGGAATAGCCAATTAGCCCAACAACTTATTGACGATCGTGTGTTCAATAAAACCCCAGGTGACCCTTGGGTAATGTTACAAAAATCAGAATTAGAAAGAAATCGAAAAAACTATGACGACGCTAAATTTTGGGCTGAAAAAGCGAGCTATTTTTTAAATGAAAATGACCAACTGGAATCTCGCAAAAGCCTAGCTGAAATTGCATTAAGCCAAAATGATTTTTCAACTGTTTCAAAAACATTGAATGCTATGGATAAAGATCAACGTCGATCTGCAAAAACATTAATCAATAGTTATGATCGGGCTCTTTTAGGAAAGATAGTTGGTAATATCGGTTTACAACATCGTACATCACCAGCAAATTATCATAACGAAAGCCACCAAGATTACGCTATTTATACACCCAAGACTGCAAATGGGCATGATCTCTATGTTCATTACTTAGAAACTCGCTCTCCTTATGATAAAGAAAGCCTCATTTCTCGTCGAATTGGCGTAGGAACAGAATTTAATTTCTATCCGCTTCAATTAAAAATAGAAAGCGGCAAAGGTATTAAGCTCAATGAAAAAGCATACTTCTCGACAGAGGTAAATTACACTCTTAATCAACATTGGGCATTTAATTTAGATGCCAATATCAATAGTAGTGATACCCCAATTAAAGCTATCAATAAAGGTGTGTATACTAAAGATATTGGTTTCTCTACCACGTATTCCTATTCCGATATTTTCCAAGCTGGGCTAGGTGGCAGCGTCATGAAATTTGATGACGGCAACTTAAGAAAAGAAGCCAATTTATGGTTGAATCTCAATACATTCAAACATGATCGTTGGGCGCTTACTAATAATTTCAGAGTAGACTACAGCAAAAATAAAACCATAAATTCAGCTGAATACTACAACCCATCAAAAACAATAAGCGTAGAATTTGGCGCCGATTTAAGTTACTACCAACCCCTAAACTATGGTTTAGTCTTAACTCATCATCTTAAAGCTAGTATAGGTGCCTATAAACAAGCTGAACAATACCGAGAGAAAATGTGGTCAATTAGTTATAGCCACAACTGGCGCATTGGGAAAAGCTATGCAATATCCTATGAAGTTGGCCGTAAAAAAAATATTTATGATGGCTCAGCTGAATTTAATAACTTTGGAAATTTAACTTTTTCAATTTATTACTAATTAATTCTATTAAGCGGTACTATGTTTATGAAATCTCTAAAAAATATTTTCAGAGCAATTATTTGCTCTATTTCTCTTTTATCTGCTTTTTCTTTTGCTCAAGAACGCTATAGTGTTCTGGCTTATCATTCGGTCGTGGATGAAACAGCATCTAAAGATAAAAAAATCTATTTTCCACAAACCATTTCGGCCGAATTGTTAATTAAACATTTCAACTGGCTTAAAGAAAATAAGTACAACATTATTAGCTGGCAGCAAGTCATTGATGCGGAAAATGGGAAAGGTACATTACCCGATAATGCAGTACTATTAAGCTTTGATGATGGTTACGAAACTATGTATAGCGTTATTTTTCCACTATTAAAAGCGTACAACTATCCAGCTATTTTTGCACCTGTAACCAGTTGGTTGGATACACCTCAAAATCAAAAAATTCATTATGCCGATAAAATACTAGATCGTTCCGTCTTTGCTACCTGGGAACAAGTAAAAGAAATGGAGCAAAGCGGTCTAGTTGAAATAGCCTCTCATACTCATGATATGCATAAAGGGGTAAATGCTAACCCTGCTGGTAGCAAAATACCTGCAGCAATCGTACCTGAATATAAAAATGGTAAATATGAAACTAAAGAATCCTATCAAAAAAGGTTATTAGAAGATTTTAAACATTCATCTCAAACTATTTTCAATCATATTGGGAAAAAACCTCGAATTATGGTATGGCCTTATGGACAATTTAATGATATTGCTGTTGAAACAGCCAAACAAACAGACATGCCCTATCATTTTTCTTTAGGAGAAAAGCTTATCAACAAGGTCGGGGATAGACATATCGGCCGTTTATTGTTAAATACTGAAACTGACTTAGCCACAATAAAAAACTATTTAAACAGAGTAGATGAAGAACGTAAAATTCAACGTGTAGTGCATATTGACTTAGATTATGTTTACGATGTAGATAAAAAACAGCAAGCTAAAAATCTTGATAAACTTATTGAAAGAATTCATAACTATGGAATTACAACCGTTTATCTTCAAGCGTTCTCTGATCAGGATGGGAATGGTGTCGCTGACGCTTTATATTTTCCAAACCAATATCTACCTGTTCGAGATGATATTTTTGGCCGTATAGCATGGCAATTACAAACCCGTGCTGGTGTTGAAGTATATGCTTGGATGCCTGTGCTTGCCTTTGATTTACGTAATAAAGTAAAAGATGCAGAATATGTTATCGATAGCCGTACTGGAAAACCATCACAAGAGTCATATTTACGTCTTTCCCCCTATAATCGTAAGAATATTGAAATTATTAAATCTATTTACAACGATTTATCTTTCTATGCCAAATTTAATGGCATTTTATTCCATGATGATGCATTTCTAACTGATTTTGAAGGAAACGAAGGTAATCATGCAACCGGAGTTGTTAGCTCTCAAGCCAAACAAAAAACACGAGATCTTATTAGCTTAACCCACCAACTTAGTGATGCCTTAAAACCTTATTTCTTACGTGGCTCTTACTCACTTAAAACTGCTCGTAATCTTTATGCATCAGTTATTACTGATCCAAATGCAGAAGAATGGTTAGCTCAAAATTTAAAAACGCTCACTGAAAATTATGATACAACCGCAATTATGGCAATGCCATATATGGAAAACGAGCATTCTATTTCAGAAAAAGAAGCTCATCGATGGTTCTCATCTCTCATTGAAAAAGTCAAAGCGCAAGTGCCATTAAATAAAGTCCTATTTGAATTTCAAGTAGTGAATTGGAGAACCCAAAAGCCAATTCCAGAAGTAGAACTCATTGATTGGATGAAATTACTGCAACAAAACCATATTTATAGTTATGGTTACTACCCAGACAATTTCTTAAATAATCAACCTAACCTAGGCAAAATGAAACCGCACTTTTCAATAAATACTAATGTGGGTAAACCATAAGGATTGATTATGAATCAACAATTCTTAGAAATGCTTAGCATCTTCGTATTTATGTATCCTGCTGGAATGGCAATATATTGGGTAACTGCAAGCCTCTGTTATTACCTTTTTATGGAAGGAAAGCTCGGGCAACCAACTTTCCAGCAAATGCCAAAAGAGCGAGTCCCAATGGTCAGCATTATGGTGCCCTGCTACAACGAGGGAGATAATTTAGATGAGGCTATCCCTTATTTACTTCAGCTTAGATACCCAAATTATGAGCTCATCTTTATCAATGATGGTAGCAAAGATAACACGGGCGACATTATTGAACGTTGGGCAAAAGCGGATAAACGTGTTATTGCACTTCATCAAGAAAACCAGGGTAAAGCCAGTGCATTAAATCATGGCCTATTAGTCGCTAAAGGGGAATACGTCGCTTGTATTGATGGCGATGCCGTATTGGATTTCGATGCTATCGATTACATGGTCCAATCCCTTGAATTAAACCGTTCTTATGGTGCCGTTACAGGTAATCCTCGTGTACGTAACCGTAGTACCATCTTAGGTCGATTACAGGTCTCTGAATTTAGTTCCATCATCGGTCTAATCAAACGAGCACAAAGCTTAATGGGAACAATCTTCACTGTATCTGGCGTATGCTGTCTATTTCGAAAAGAAATAATGGAAGAAATTGGCGGCTGGAGCACCAATATGATCACTGAAGACATTGATATCAGTTGGAAAATTCAAACCGCTGGTTACAACATAATGTATGAACCTAGAGCCTTATGCTGGGTACTAATGCCTGAACGCATTTCCGGTTTATATAAACAACGTTTACGTTGGGCACAAGGCGGAGCTGAAACTATTCTGAAATATTTCCCACAAGTCTGGCGATGGAAAAACCGCCGTTTGTGGCCTATGTACGCAGAATATTTAGTTACTGCGAGTTGGGCAATTTTATTAGTTATATTGGTTGCACTTGCACTATACCGCAAGTTTATTTTAGGTATGGGTATTCAAAACATGGAATTGTTTGAAACGAATATATCGATCATGTTTTTTTCCTTCTTCTTACAGTGCCTCTTAAGTCTATATATAGATTCACGTTATGAAAAAGGATTGATCCAATATGGAATTTCTTGCATTTGGTATCCCTATGTTTATTGGTTACTCAATACCGTAACTCTGCTAGTAGGGATTCCAAAAGCAATTTTTAGAAACAAGTCCAAATTAGCTGTATGGACAAGCCCTGACAGAGGAGTTTAAATATGACAACGGCTACTTTACAACAATTAATGGTAATTAATAAAGGCAGAAGCCTTCCATTACTGATAAAAACCAAAAGCGCTTTATTAGATATTGCTACATGGGCTTTATGGGGTTATGTCATCACTTTTGTAGCAAGATATGCGGATCGCATCTTCACCAAACCAATTATTGATAGTTTATTGTTCCTTGATATTGTCAGTATTATGTTTACTGTATCAGCAGTATTGGTAGTATTGGCTTATGTTTGGTCTATTCTCACCGTAGCAAAAGAATAGATCAAAAAAATCTTAATATAAAAATAACCGCACTTGGATTAAAAAATCAAAGTGCGGTTATTTGTGGAGGTATCTTAATTAGATACTAATTTCTAATTAAGCTTTTGGACCTGCTGCGATAAGCGCTTTACCTTCTGCGTTAGTCGCATATTTTTCGAAGTTTTTCACGAAACGTCCAGCAAGGTCTTTCGCTTTCGCTTCCCATTGTGCTTTATCTGCATAAGTATCACGTGGGTCTAAGATCGCAGAATCTACACCTGGTAATGCTTTTGGAATCGCTAAATCAAAGATTGGTAACTCACCCATTTCTGCTTTTTCGATAGAACCATCTAGGATGGCATCGATAATACCACGAGTATCTTTTATTGAGATACGTTTACCAGTACCGTTCCAACCTGTATTAACTAAATATGCTTCTGCACTGACGGCTTGCATACGTTTAACTAACACTTGAGCATATTGTGTTGGGTGGAGAGTTAAGAACGCCGCACCGAAACATGCTGAGAAGGTTGGAGTTGGTTCAGTAATACCACGCTCTGTACCCGCTAATTTAGCGGTGAAACCAGATAAGAAGTAATATTTGGTTTGCTCTGGTGTCAATTTAGACACTGGTGGTAATACACCGAATGCATCTGCGGTTAAGAAAATTACTTTTGTTGCGTGACCTGCGCGAGACACCGGTTTAACAATATTATCAATGTGATAAATTGGGTAAGATACACGAGTATTTTCAGTTTTAGAACCATCATCGAAATCAACTGAACCATCTGCACGAACCACTACGTTTTCTAATAACGCATCACGACGGATTGCGCGATAGATATCCGGTTCATTTTCTTCAGAAAGATGAATAGTTTTCGCGTAGCAACCACCTTCAAAGTTGAAGATACCTACATCATCCCAACCGTGTTCATCGTCACCGATTAATTCACGTTTTGGATCGGTAGAAAGTGTGGTTTTACCTGTACCTGATAAACCGAAGAAGATTGCTACATCACCGTCTTTACCTACGTTAGCAGAACAGTGCATTGCACCTACACCTTTAAGCGGCAGGAAGTAGTTCATCATTGAGAACATACCTTTCTTCATTTCACCGCCGTACCAAGTACCACCAATTAATTGGATGCGCTCAGTTAAGTTGAATGCAACGAAGTTTTCAGAGTTCAAACCTTGTTCTTTCCAGTTCGGGTTGGTGCATTTAGAACCATTCATGACCACGAAATCTGGTTTAAAGGTTTTTAATTGTTCTTCTGTCGGACGAATGAACATATTTTTCACAAAGTGTGCTTGCCATGCTACTTCAGTCACAATACGCACTGCAATACGGTCTTTTTCACTTGCACCACAGAAACCATCCACCACAAATAAACGTTTACCAGAAAGTTGTTTAGTCACAAGACCTTTCAAGCTTGACCAAGTTTCTTGAGTCATTGGTTTATTATCGTTTTTTGCCACATCAGAAGTCCACCACACAGTATCTTTTGTGGTATCATCTAAAACGATGTATTTGTCTTTCGGTGAACGACCGGTAAAGATCCCTGTATCAACAGCCACCGCACCAGTTGTGGTAAGTGTACCTTTTTCAAAGCCTTCTAAACCTGGTTTTGTTTCTTCTTCAAAAAGTTGTTCATAACTTGGGTTATAAACCACTTCTTTAACATCATGAATACCAACGGCTTCAAGTTCTTTAATTACGTTTTTAACATCAGTCATAGTTCACCTCTTGATTAAAGTTTAAAAATCTTTCCTATGTTTATTGTATGGGAATTGTCAAAAAAAAAATGTTAACTAGATCTCATTTTTGAACATTCATTGGAAAATTCTACCCCTTTTTAGGTGGTTTAAGAGACTAGGATACAACAAGGTTGATTTACCTATCACATTTTCGATATAGTGAGAACTATTATCAACTCAAAACTCGATAACCATGTTCTCATTTCTGCGTTTACCCTTTTTATTTTGTCTGCTGATGTTTACGCAAAGCACGCAAGCAGAACCCGACTTTAAGATTCCTCCTATTCAAGAAAGCATGAAAAAAATGTATCAAATTCAACAGAAAGATTTTACCTTTGAAGACAAGCATTACCGTTTGTTCATTGCGGTACCGCCAAAAACATCGCAAAAACTGACCGCACTTTACACTTTAGATGGCAATGCACAATTTCCAATGGCGGTGAATGCTGTCAATCCCAATAAACCACTCCCGCTTATTGTTGGTATCGGTTATGTGTCTGATAAAGCCTACGTCATTGAAGAACGCACTAGAGACTACACTTTTCCTGCAGAAGGTGCTGAATTTGCCAAAGGAGGGAAAGCTGCCGATTTTTTACGTTTTATTCAACAAGACGTAAAGCCTTATATTGAACAGCATTTCGATATCAATAAAGAAAAACAATATTTCTTTGGTCATTCTTTTGGTGGATTATTTGGATTGTACGTGCTCTTCCATCAACCAGATTTATTTCAACATTACACATTGGCAAGCCCTTCTCTTTGGTGGGGAAACGGCTCATTTTTACCTCAAAACGAGCCATGGATTAGCCAAAAACCATCACATATTCTGATTACATTAGGCTATTATGAAGAGCATCCTGAAGAGGATCCGAATATGACTGAAGAACAATTACAACGTATTAATCAACGGAAACAAATGCGAACAATCAATGCGCATCAATTGGCGAAAATATTGGGAAAACAAGGTAATTCCGTAGAGTTTATTTCCATTCCCAATAAAAATCATGGTGGCTCGATTCCGGATGCTATCAAACATTGCTTAGAACAAGTTCAACAATAAAAGAGCATAAAAAATCCCCGTCATCATGAACGGGGATTTTTCTTATTGGGCTTGTTTAAGTTTATCAATGGCTTCTTTATTGAAGAAGTAATGTGTGCCACAACATTCACACTGCATATCAATGCTGCCTTTATGCTCTTCTAAGATTTCATCAATTTCAGCTTCTGGAATCAGCAATAATGCTGCTCCTGAACGCTCAGGTGAGCAACCACAGAAGAAAGAAACAGCTTGTGGTTCAAAAACTTCTACCACTTCTTCATGGTATAAACGATATAGTAATTCTTCGGCGGGTAATCCAAATAACTCCTCATCTTTTACGGTTGCTGCCAATGTGGTTAAATGCTCGAAATCCTCTGGCGTACCTTGGCCATCAGGCATGATTTGCAACAACATCCCAGCCGAAACTGGTTTGCCTTCATATTCACCGGTACGAATAATAAGCTGCGTTTGTAATTGCTCTGAACGAACGAAATAATCTTCTAAACATTCCGTAATGGTTGGTTTATCTAAACCGATAACGCCTTGATAACGCTCACCTTCTGTTGGTGCGATCGTAATCACTAATACGCCTTTGCCGATCATATCATGTAGGCTCATGCCATCTTGAATATCACCTTGCACACGGGCTAATGCACGAATTTGTTGTTGATCATTACCATTTACTAAAGCTAATTTTAATGGGCCATCACCTTGAATTTGAACAGTAATATTACCGTTAAATTTTAATGTTGCGGTCAATAAATTCGTTGCCACCATCATCTCACCCAATAAGTTTTGTACAGCTTTTGGATAATGATGGGTATTCAAGGTATCAGTGAAAGTTTGGTTTAATCGCACCCATTCACCACGTACTGCACGATTTTGAAAAAGGTAACGGTAAAGTTTGTCATTATCTTGAGTGTAATTCATTATGTGTTCCTATTTATTCTTTGAATGAAAAGTGCGGTTAATTTTACGCATAAATTGTGAGTGGTTTATCTGATTTTTCGTCTCTAGTATTGAAGTCAATATTCAAAAACGGCGTTTTTTGTTACCGCACTTTTAGCCTGTGCAGTATTATGGGGATGAAAATCAAAATTACAAGCAAAAAGAAAAGCGGATAGCTTTCACTATCCGCTTTATCAGATTAAACTGATAAATTACCAGTATGCACGTAAACCGATAACCGTTTTGAAATCACGGCTACGATCAAGCTGTTTACCTGAGTCTTTATCAAAGGTGTTCTCGTATTTAGTACGAGTCGCTTGCCATTCAATAAATGGTTTCACTTTTACTGAACCTTGTTTAAATACATAGTACTCAGTACCCACTAAGAACTGGCGATCAGTTGATTTTGAATATGCAGAACCTACAGGTAAAGTTTTCTCTGTTTTATAAGAATACATTGCATATACATTCCAATCTTCATTTAAACCTTGGCGAATCACTGCAGTTACTTCATTATTTTTTACTTTGTTACCTGCACCACCTTTATTTTTAGTATCTTTGTGAGCAAGGTCTAAACCATAAGTAGTGTGAACAAAGTTATATGCTAAACCTAAAGCATAAGCATTGCTGTAATATGCTGTTTTATTAGCATTTTCAGAAATTTGACGAGTGAAACCCGCTGCTACAGTTACATTTTGGATACTATCAATTTCGTGATTGAAGATAAGACCTGTACCCCAAGTGTTTTTGCGGTTATTTTTTAAATCTACATTTTTGATGCTACGTTTGCTTGAACCACCGTAATACGCACCAAATTTCACTTTATTTGAACCATAATCACCGTTATAAACATATTGTGTTACACGACGAGCTGAAGTCTCTAATAAGCCATCAGTCAAGCTGTAAGTATTTGCTAAGTCACTTTGTTTTACTTCATCAGTGATAGTTACCATGTTACCGTAAGTTAATTCACCGAATTGTTTGTGGCCAAAACCAGCATAAAGTTGGTGAGTATAAACATGGTCAAAATCATGTTGTGAAGGTGCTTCACCGCGCATACGCCATTCAACACGACCTAAAGCATAGAAATCGCCACCCAAGCTTTGTTTTAATTTAAAACCAAAACGTGAACCGTTATTATCAACTGCATGGTTGATGTGTTCTTTAGTTACATCACCATTTACATAGTTGGTTTTGTTAGAGGTGCTTTCCCATTTAACACGTAAAGAACCGTAAAAATCAACATCAGTACCAGTTTGGTCAATGTGGAAGTTATACGCTTGTGCAGAACCTGCTGCTAGTGCAGCTACAGATAAAGCAAGAAGTGTTTTTTCATAACGCTTTCCCTATTATTTAATGGAGTTAATAAAATTTGAACTTTTTTAGTCTATACATCACAACCCAAATGTGTCAATCTTAAATTTTTCCAACTATCAGAAAATAGACAATATTTTGACTAAAATTAATCTAGATCAATACATTTCCAATTATGCTACAAATTATTTAATTAATGTACTTAGGCTAGAAAGAACCTGCTCTGAAGTAATATTTTCCATTGAATTCGCCGTTAAATAATGCTGATTTTTACCATAACAGCCAATTAAGGTCGGATCAGTTGCGCCATAAAGCGTAATATTAGGTTTATCCAATGCTGCAGTTAAATGAGCAAGCCCTGTATCTACGGATACCACCGCTTTCGCATTAGTAATTTGATCAGCCAATTCATTTAATGAAAGCTTAGGTAAAATCATCGCATGAGGCAAGCCAGAAACTAATCGTTCCGCTCTAGCCTTTTCTTTTTCATTCCCCCAAGGCAAACGAATTTGAATAGAAAGTGCGGTCAGTTTTTCGATTAAATTTCTCCATTCTTTTTCTGGCCAATGCTTCTCATCCCTTGTCGTAGCATGAAAAAAGATCACATAAGGGTCGATAGCTTCAACGGAAAGAAAATGACGAGCAATACCATAGTCCCCTTTTTCTTTTGGTAATGGATAAGATAATGCTTGAGCAAAAAGTTGACGAATACGCTCTACCGCATGTTGTTGATAGGAAATAGCGTGTTTTTTATCGTAGAAGAATGAGGCAATTGGCTCTCGAATACTTTTCCAATCATAGCCATGTTTAACACCATTGGCTAAGCGTGTCGCAAAAAAGGCACTTTTAAAAAGCCCTTGTGCATCAATCACAGCATCATATTGATTAGCTTGCAATAAAGTGCAGTAAGATTTCCACTCGTTTTTTGTTTGAACCGAAAAAGGTGATTTTCGCCAACGTCTTAAGGCAATTGGAATGATTTGTTTCACGGCAGAATGCCAACGTGGAATTTCGGTAAAATTCTCTTCCACCACCCAATCAATAGAAAGATTAGGAATAGCTATTTGCGCATCAGTTAATGCCGGCAAAGTATGGATTATATCGCCCATGGAAGACGTTTTGATCACGCATACTTTCATTTAATTAACCTTCTTCTTCCCCAGTGCATAATACCGAGCCCTGACACAGCTAAAATACCACCAATAATCAAGGAAAAATCCACTTGCTCATTCAACCAAACAGCTGAGAATAAAATTCCTAAAATCGGTACCAGGATAATGTAAGCCGCGGCATTACCTGCTCCTAAATATTTCACGCCATCAAAATACCATGCATAGGCCAAAACTGTTGCACCAAATGCAAGGCCAAGCAAGCTTATCCACTCACCTTGAGATAAATTCAATACCGTAAGCCAATCGTCAGTACTTTCCACGCATAACGCACTCATAAATAACAATAGAAACCCAAAAATAGAAGATAATGTGGTTGCAGTGAGCGAATCAATACCCGCGAGTACTTTTCTAGCCAATAAGGTATAAACGACCCAACAAATTAGTGCGGCAATTAATAATATTTGCCCAAAGCCAAAGGAATCCATCATCTGTAAAAAATTCCCTTTTGTGAGAGCCAATAATGACCCACTCATGGCAATAATCATCCCAAGTATTACCCATCGATTCCATTTTTCTTTAAATAAAAAAATCGCCAAAAGCGTGGTAAATACAGGGTTTGTTGCCACAATAACAGCCGCTTGTCCTGCTGGAAGATATTTCAGCCCCCAGATAAAAAACGTGGAATAGGCAAAAACACCGAAAAAGGCAGTCACAAACAAACCTATCCACTGATTCGCGCTAAGTTGTTTTGCATATCTGAAGCGATTCGCCGCATATAGCCAAATAATGAGTGGAATAATGGCGAAAAAAAATCGCAAACTTGAAGCCACAAATGTCGGCATGGCCTGAGCAACCATTCGCCCCCAAGGCCAAGAAGCCCCCCATAAAATGGCCATCCCAATTAATTGTAAGTGTATGCGGAGAGGGTTCATATCATTAATATATCCTGGTTAAGCCTTTTCTATTTGCTTAAAGGCTCTACTTGGTAAGCGTTGATTTTTTCTTGCAAAGCAGATTCAAATGCTTCTCGATGAGCATCATTTTGAAAAGCAGAATGAGGAATATCTAAAAACAATCCAGAACCAACTCGAATTACTAAATAGCCATATTTATTTTCAATATGATGAATATAATGATAACTATATAATGTTTGGCAGAGATCTATTTTAATATATAAACCATCTTCTTGAATTCGTATGGTTTGACTTCCTTTCTCCATTTTGTCGCCTATTTGGTTTTTAATCATACACATATTCAAATAAGGTCGTATTATAAGAGCATAGAAAAAAGAAAGCATTGAGATAACAAATAATATATATCCCGCATAATAGGCCAAAATATTCTCATAATAATCATAAAGAACTTCAGCCCAGTTCATTATATAAAATGCAATAAAAAGACTTGGTATCAAGCAAAATAAATATAATAAAAAATCTCCAATTCTCATTATCTTACGAAATTTATTGTGCTTATAAATATCGCGACTTATTTTTTTTACTGCCTTAGTATAATTTTTATCTAATGTGAGTTGATAGGTAATTTCCATTTTATATTTTCTCTTTCTCAAATCTCCAAAAGTGCGATTAGTTTTTCTGCTACTTTTTCAGGTGTAATATCAATCAAACTTTGATGGTACCCTTCCGAGCTATCTGTACTTTTACGCACTTTAATTAAATCGCCTTCAATTAAACGAATAATCACAGCTTTATCAGATAATGGTGGCGTATAAGTTGGGCTCGTTGGGCCATAAAGCGCGACCAATGGACGATCTGTCGCAGCGGCAATATGCATTAAGCCACTGTCATTGCTCACCACTGCGGTACAATTAGCAATTAAATCTACCGCTTGATTCAGGTTTGTTTGTCCCGCTAAATTTAAACAAAACGGTTGCAGTTCTGCTGGCAATGCATTGCGAATTCGCTCTCCTGCGTCCACATCTTTTGGTGAACCAAATAATTCTACCGCATAGCCTTTTTCAATCAGCATTTCCGCTAATTTAGCATAATGATAATGCGGCCAACGTTTAGCTGGACCAAATTCCGCCCCAGGGCAGAATCCAATAATTGGACGTTCACCTAAAAGTGCGGTCTGTTTTTCAAAGTTTTTTAAGGTTTCTGCTTGTTGAGTTGGATCAACGGTTAAATAAGGTTTTAGAACTGGAATATCTGCCGCTTTTGGCACCGCATTTTGCTCAAAAGCTAATGCCATATAACGCTGCACCATCATTGGGTAATCACGTTTGTTATTGCGTAAATCATTAAGCAAGAAATAACGGCTTTCCCCTTTCCAGCCACGACGCTCCGCAATTTTTGCAAAAGCAGGAATAAAAGCTGACTTCAAGGAGTTTGGCAATACGATTGCCATATCATATTGATTACGTAATGCTTTACCTAAACGATAACGTTCGCACAAGGCAAACTTGCCGTGCCCGAGCGGCATTTCAATGGCATGACGCACTTCTGGCATACGAGCTAAAAGCGGTTTACACCAATTCGGTGCCATCACATCAATTTGGCAATAGGGATATTGCAGTTTGAGTTGTTGATACAAACTGTGCGACATCATCATATCGCCGACCCAAGACGGGCCGATAATTAAAATATTCATGCTTGACCTTATAACAAAAGTGCGGCTAAAAATAAGATTAATTTTAACCGCACTTTATTCATTTCCTAGTATTGAACGACATTATTTGTTCAATATTTTTATTTATTTAACCACGCCATGTACTCAGCCACACCTTCCGCTACGGTTTTAAATGGTTTGTCGTAGCCAGTTGCACGAAGTTTCGTTAAATCTGCTTGCGTATATTCTTGATAGCGAGATTTTAAGTGCTCTGGGAACGGAATGGTTTCTACTTCACCTTTACCGTGGAATTTAATTACCGCTTTTGCCACTTCCGCAAAAGATTCTGCATTGCCGGTACCACAGTTAAAGATACCCGAAATGCTGTTTTGCCAGCACCAAATGTTGACTTGCGCCACATCGCCTACATAAACGAAATCACGACGGAAGTGTTCACTGCCAGCAAATAATTTTGGATTTTCGCCTTTAAGGATTTGGTTATTTAAGTGGAATGCCACACTTGCCATCGAACCTTTGTGGCCTTCACGCGGACCATACACGTTGAAATAACGGAAACCACATACTGGTGATTTTGCTTCAGGTAAAATCTCACGCACATATTGGTCGAATAAGAATTTAGAATAACCGTACACATTCAATGGACCTTCAAATTCACGCTCTTCACGGAATTCAGTTTTGTCGCCATAAGTCGCCGCACTTGATGCATACAAGAACGGAATTTGACGATCTAAACAGTAATGCAATAACTCTTTTGAATATTCGTAGTTATTGTGCATGATGTATTTGCCGTCCCATTCAGTAGTCGCTGAGCAAGCGCCTTCATGGAATACGGCATCGATATCGCCTAAATCATCACCTGCAATAATTGACGCAATGAAATCTTCTTTATCACAGTAATCTGCAATATCAAGATCCACTAAGTTAATAAATTTAGTCCCGTCTTTTAAGTTATCCACCACTAAAATATCTTTGCGTCCCATATCGTTTAATGCTTTAACGATATTACTGCCGATAAAACCGGCGCCACCTGTTACGATAATCATAATTCTGTCCTCTTTAAAATAAGTCTGTGTATTGTAATAGATTTTGCGTCGCTTAGCCAAAAAACTCTGTGAAAAACAACCGCACTTTTAAGCCCCAGTAACTTGTCCAACCCGTTGTGGCCAAATCCATTTTTCCTTTGTTTAAAATAATAATGGTCGGCGTCACATTCACCTGCCATTGCTCCGCAATCTTGCCTTGAGGATCATTCACCGTTGTAAATTGATAGCGATGCGTTTGCAAATAATCCTCCACGTCCTTATTTGTCCCCGAACGTAGTGCGATAGAGACTACCGGATAGCCTTCTTCTGAAAGTGAATTAATCGCTGGAGAAGTATAACGACAATAACCACACCAACTTCCCCAGAAATAAATGATCGTCGGCTTAGCTTGATCTAATTGGGGTAAAAAGAAGGCTTTTCCCTGTAAATCATAAAGTGCTGTCGCATTGATTTCAGGTGGAATATTGGGTTTACGAATAAAATCGAGAATACTGCTTACGACAATCAACGTCAGTAGGAGCGAAATCACATTTTTTAATAATGTTTTAAGTTTCACAATAAAATTTCATGATCTAGGATAAATGAATTGTAATCGATTGGAAAAGTGCGGTCAAAATTGCGGATATTTTGTTATGATAACCACATCATTTAATAAGGAGAAAAAATATGGATAGTAAACAATTAGCACAATATATTGATCACACTGCCCTTACTGCTGAAAAAACAGAACAGGATATTCTTAAGCTCTGCGATGAGGCCATTCAATACGGCTTTTATTCAGTCTGTATTAATTCAGGTTATATTCCTTTAGCCAAAGAAAAACTCGCTGGCTCAAACGTCAAAATTTGTACGGTTGTTGGTTTTCCACTTGGTGCTAACTTATCTTCTGTCAAAGCGTTTGAAACCCAAGAAGCCATCAAAGCGGGTGTGGGTGAAATCGATATGGTAATTAATGTCGGTTTGATTAAATCAAATAAATGGGATGCCGTAAAAGACGATATTCAAGCTGTATTAACCGCTTGTCATGACGTACCACTTAAAGTGATTTTAGAAACGTGTTTACTCACCAAAGAAGAAATCGTAAAAGCCTGTGAAATCTGTAAAGCGTTGGGTGTGGCATTCGTTAAAACTTCAACCGGTTTCAATAAAGGCGGCGCAACCGTAGAAGATGTAGCATTAATGAAGAAAACGGTAGGCAACATTGGTGTGAAAGCCTCTGGCGGTATTCGTGATACTCAAACCGCACTAGCAATGATTGAAGCAGGTGCTACACGAATTGGCGCAAGCGCAGGCATTGCAATTGTAACGGGTGTTTCTGATAATACCTCAAGTAATTACTAATCGATAATAAAAAAGGAGATTGAAGTGTATGCTTCAATCTCCTTTTTTCATCATCAAAGACTTAATTAAGCTTTAATTTGTCCTTTCAAGAAATCTAACAACTGATCTTTTGCAATCATTTGTTTTTCACCTGTGCGGCGATTTTTGTATTCGATTTCGCCGTTTGCGAGATTTTTCTCACCAATCACCACCATGTGTGGCACGCCGATAAGTTCCATATCTGCAAACATCACACCTGGGCGTTCTTTGCGGTCATCAAAGATCACTTCAACACCTTGTGCTTGTAAAGTGCGGTACAATTCTTCAGCATATTCTTGAACGCTTTCAGATTTGTGCATATTCATTGGAACGACAGCTACGGTGAATGGCGCAATTTCATCTGTTGGCCACACAATACCGCGCTCATCAAAATGCTGTTCAATCGCTGCCGCGACCACACGCGTTACACCAATACCGTAACATCCCATGGTTACGACCATTGGACGACCATCTTCACCTTGAACGGTTGCATTCATCGCTTCTGAGTATTTTTTACCTAATTGGAAAATATGACCCACTTCGATACCACGTTTAATCAATAAAGTACCTTTGCCATCTGGGCTTGGATCACCTTCAACCACGTTACGAATATCGGCTACTTTTGGTAACGCAACATCACGTTCCCAGTTGATATTAAAGTAATGTTTACCATCAATGTTTGCACCCGCGCTAAAATCAGACACTAATGCCACTGAACGGTCAATAATCACTGGAATATTGAGATTAACAGGGCCTAATGAGCCTACACCCGCACCAATTTTTGCTTTAATAACAGCTTCGTCTGCAAACTCAAATGGTGAAGCCACTTCAGGTAATTTTTCTGCTTTAATTTCATTTAATTCATGGTCACCACGAATCACTAATGCCACTAACGGTTGCTCTTCGCTTGCCCCTTTTACGATTAAAGTTTTAACCGTTTTCTCAATTGGTAAATTGAACTGTTCCACCAACTCAGCAATGGTTTTTGCATTTGGCGTATCAACTAATGCCATTGCTTTCGTTGGCGCGGCACGTTCACCAATCGCCACCGCTTCCGCTAATTCAATATTTGCAGCGTAATCAGATTCAGTAGAGAAAATCACATCATCTTCACCACTGTTCGCTAATACTTGGAATTCATGTGAGGCACTACCACCGATAGAACCAGTGTCCGCTTGTACTGCACGGAAATCTAAACCTAAGCGATTGAAAATATTGCTATAAGTTTGGTACATCACATCATAAGTTTGTTGCAAGCTCTCGTGATCCGCATGGAAAGAATAGGCATCTTTCATAATAAATTCACGCGAACGCATTACACCGAAACGAGGACGCACTTCATCACGGAATTTTGTTTGAATTTGGTATAAATTGATTGGAAGTTGTCTGTATGATGACACTTCGCGACGAACTAAGTCCGTAATCACTTCTTCGTGTGTTGGACCTAATACAAAGTTACGGTTTCCACGATCTTCAAAACGAAGTAATTCTGGACCATATTGTTCCCAACGACCTGATTCTTCCCATAATTCTGCTGGTTGTACTACTGGCATTTTGATTTCAAGTGCGCCGCTTTTATCCATTTCTTCACGAATGATTTTTTCTACTTTACGGAGCACACGCCAGCCGGTTGGCATCCAATTATAAAGACCTGAAGCAAGAGGACGAATCATCCCTGCACGAAGCATCAATTGATGGCTCACAATAGCCGCTTCAGCTGGGGTTTCTTTTAATGTTGAGAATAAATATTGACTTGTACGCATTGAATTAACCTTAGATTCTAAGCATTGAGAAAAAATTGGTGAGAGTATAACAAAAAGTGCGGTCATTTTTAACCGCACTTTTTTCTGAGAAAAGATTATCTTCTCGGTAAGTATCTAACTGGATCGACAGATTTACCTTTATAACGGATCTCGAAGTGAAGTTTCACAGCATTGGTTCCTGTGCTACCCATTTTCGCAATCTCTTGACCCGCTTTCACTTCTTGTTGATCGCTCACAAGGATCTTGTCGTTGTGTGCATAAGCACTTAAGAAATCATCATTATGTTTGATGATGATTAAGTTACCGTAGCCACGTAATGCGTTACCCGCATACACAACACGACCGCTCGCTGCCGCTTTAACCGCCTGTCCGCGAGAACCACTGATATCAATCCCTTTATTACCACCATCGGAGTTAGAGAAACCTTGGATCACGTTGCCTTGTGTTGGCCATTGCCATGCTACATTCGATGCCACTGGTGCTACAACGTTTGCATTAACGGGAGTATTGTTTGTGGTTTCCACTTGAGTTGTCGTTGTCACCGGTGTGCTAGGAGTATTGTTGGTAAACGCTGGTGTTGATGCACCACCTGTTGCAACACCTGATTTAATTGGACCAATTACCGTACCATCAGAACCAATTTGCGTACCGTTTGCACCTGGTGTATAAGTCACTTCTGGCTCGGCTGGGGCTGCCGGTGCAGCTGGTGCAGCTGGTGCCGTCGTTTTCACAGGTACAGTCGTAGTAATCGTTTTAGTAGAACAATTTGAAATTTTTAACGTTTGGCCCACACTTAAGCTATAAGGCTCTTTCATATTGTTCATGCTTGCCAAATCTTTCACATCCATACCGGTTAAGTAAGCGATTAAGAACATGGTATCGCCTTTGTTTACTTTATAGGTATTTCCTTTGTATGAACCTTTTTGAATTTGGCTGTAATCTGGTGCGTTGGTGTTTGGATTACGCGGCACGTTGATTGCGCCAGAGCTGGTGCAATCAGAAACCGTTTTGGTTACTGTTTTAGTTTGCGGTTGAACCGGAGCTGGAGCAGGCTGTGGTTGAGTTGCTGTAGGCTGTTGTACCGGTTGATAAGTCGGTTGGAAACTTGGTTGTGGTGTTTGAGTTCCCGTTGGTACACTGCTGCCCATTGTGCTTGGCATAGTATTTTGTTGGATTTCTGGCTGCCATGTACCGCTAGAATTATTATCGACAGGTTGCATTACACCTGGAGAGAGTGTGCCATCCACATTTTCGATTGGTGCAGGGCTATTTGAACTACACGCAGTTAAAATAGCGATGCTCACAGGGAGCAATAAAAACGATTTTTTCATTTATTCTTCCTTTAACATTAAATTTATTTCATTTGATTTGGCATCGAATTCTTTTCAATTTCCGGCATAAAGCTACCACCAGCAATTGCTCCCGTTCCTTCTACTGGCTGCATAATACCATCAGGTAATGCATCAGGATCTTGTTTTTGGGGTTCTCCCGTACAAGCTGAGATCAGCAATGCACTTGAGATGACAAAGAGTAATCTATTCATAAAAAAAGTCATCCTGTTATTTCAAAATAATATAAGCAATCACAGCCAGAGCGACCACACTCCAACCAATGATCTCAATGGATTTACGTAATTTCGCGGCGAATTTTTCTCCGCCCCATGCGGCAAGTTTTGCTACTAAAATAAAACGAGCAAAACGCGACACAAACGCAGTAATCACAAAGGGGATAAATGCCATTTGCATCACACCCGCGCAAATCGTGAAAACTTTATAAGGAATAGGACTGAAACCGGCAACAAAAACTACTAAAATACCCCATTCTTTAAACCAAGCTATAGCCTGTTCCCAAGCGGCTTGGTAGCCCCATTGTTGAATATAGCCTTGAACCCAATCAAAAGCATAATAGCCGATAGCATAACCAATCATTCCGCCGACAACCGAAGCGACAGCTGTATAAAGCGCAAAACGAAACGCACTTTTCGGTTTTGACATTGACATCGGAATCAACATGACATCTGGTGGAACGGGGAAGAAAATGGCCTCAATAAAACTCACAAAGGATAACCAAAACACGGCAAAGCGATGTTTTGACCATTGCATTGTTTTATCATACATCGCACCAAAAATATTCATTCACTTATCCTTTATTGCTTCAATAGGGAAAATTCGTTTCAAAACGGCACATTATTCACTTTCCAGCCAATCTTGTAAAGCAGCAATTGACTGATGAGCCGTAAGATCCGCTTGAATTGGCGTAATTGAAACATAACCATTTTTTACCGCATAAAAATCCGTGCCTTCACCATCATATTCAGGCAAGCCTGACGGGCCAATCCAATAGATATGTTCACCTCGAGGATCCTTTTGTTTAATCACTTCCGCTGCAGAGGTGCGATAGCCTAAATGGCAGACTTTAATGCCTTTGAGTTCTTCGTAAGGCAAATCTGGCACATTAATGTTAATCACTTCGCGTTTATTCAATAATTGAGGATGTAATTTAGGAATCAAATCACACACCACGCGAGCCGCGGTTTCATAATGCAGACGACCATCTAAAGATACTGCAATAGCAGGCAACCCTAAATGGCGGCCTTCCAATGCTGCAGCTAAGGTGCCTGAATACAAGGTATCATCACCCATATTACAGCCTGCATTAATACCTGATACCACAAGATCCACTTGTCCTGATAAAAAACCGTTTAATGCCAAATGCACACAATCAGCCGGTGTGCCATTTACGCAATAATCACCACTGTCTAAATGACGTGGGCGAAGCGGCTCAACAAGCGTTAATGAGCTTGATGCCGCGCTACGATTACGATCGGGCGCAACAATCACCACATCGGCAATTTTGCGTAATTCTTTTGCTAAAACTTGAATCCCTTCGGCGTGAAAACCGTCATCATTGCTGACTAAAATTCGCATTATTCTTCTTCCTTAATATTCACTAACTCTCGCACTAATGCAGTCGCATAACTTCCTGCCGGCAAATAAAATGAGAGCTTTAATCCTTCTTCAACAAACGTCCAATGGAAGTCTTTTGCCTGCATCAATAAAGGACGGCGAGCGGCTTTCATTCTTTCTTGTTTCATTAATTCTTGGAAAATCTGATGTTCTAAAACCACTTTATTTTCGACCGTACTTGCAGATAAATTTTCTTCGCCAATTAAAGGCGCAGTGAGCAAAATATCTTGTTCGTTCAAACGTTGCTGTAAGACCACTAAATCTTCATTTTCATCAGCCTTAAACCAACTGTGCGATCCGTTTAATTGCACAATATCGTCTCTTAGAACCTGATCTGCCACATTTTGTTCAATTCGTTCTGCTACAACTAAATTAAAAATTTCGCTACGAGCTGCAGAAAGGTAAAAACTGCGTTTTTTACGATCTTTAACCTTAATCTCCCCTTTCGCCCAACGAATCGCTTGAGTCAGATTATGACCATCACGCCCAAAACGTTGTTCAGTGAAGTAGTTAGGAAAACCGTATTTCGCCACAAAATTTAAGCGTTCATTTAACTCATCACTTTCTTTTGCTCCGCGCAATAAAATCTCGAAGGCATTTCCTTGGAGACTTCCTGTACGAATTTTACGATTGTGGCGAGTGACATCTAAAATCTCAACGCCTTCCAAGTGAAATTGACTAAAATCTGGCGTTTCCTTTCCCGGCATTTGCAAACAAAACCATTGTTCGGTGATGCCATGACGATCTTTCAAACCTGCATACCCCATATTTCGATCAGAAATACCCGCAAACTTGGCAAGTTTTTCACCCACAAACAGTGTATTGCAATCCGTTTTACGGATTTTTACCGCCACAAATTCGCCTTCGCCTGACATTTCATAGCCTAAATCTTCTTTAACAATAAAATCAGCGAACTCTTGCTTTAAAAGTGCGGTTGTTTTTGGCGGTGTTTTTAAGGTGAAATAAGGGAGATGTTTGACCATTTTTTCGTTCTAAAATAAGAAAGCCCAACTTTTTCGCTGCAATAAATAGCGTGATCAGCTGGGCATGTTAAGCACAATTTATTCGCGCAGAATTTTAACCTTTCCGCCCCCTCAAGGCAAACTGAAATGAGAATAAATTTTTAGCGACATTTTCATCTTTATCTCCTACAATGACCGCACTTTTTCTGACAAAAGGAATGCCTTATGACGAACTTTAACGAACTTCAAGAAGAAACCCGTGAAATCATTACGGATTTATTAAATGACGGCAGCGATCCAGATGCCCTTTATATTATCGAACATCACATTGCCCATTATGATTTTGATACTTTAGAAAAAATTGCCGTAGATGCTTTCAAAGCAGGCTATGAAGTGTCAGAAGCGGAAGAATTTGAAGATGAAAGTGGCAAGGTGATTTTCTGCTTTGACATCATCAGTGAAGTAGAATTAAAGCCCGAAATTATCGATGCACAACAAAAAGAAATTTTACCATTAGTGGAAAAATACAAAGGCATTTATGATGGCTGGGGCACGTATTTTGAAGATCCGAATGCGGAAGATGATGAATACGGCGATGATGGCGAATTTTTCGATGACGAAGATGTCGAAGACGACAACGAACGTTTACATTAATAATGAGGGGTGGTATTAATCGCCCTTAATTTTTATCTTACTCAAATAGGAATGAAAAAATGAAACTTAAAGCACTTTCTTTGGCATTACTGGCCTTACCTATCGCTTCTTTTGCCGAAGGACCAGTCGATAATTATCTACCTCAGGTGAGCTTTACCGTTGAATCGGAAAAAAATGTAGAACGCGATTTATTGCGAGTGTCCCTTTTTTACCAAGCGGAAGGCAATGATTTATCCGCTCTCAATAAAACCATGGCAGAAAAAATGAATAAAGCCATTGAGCTAACAAAAGCACAAAGTGCGGTTGAAATTAAAGACAACTCTCGTAATACCTGGATTCGCTATAATGATAAAGGCAAACAACAAGGTTGGACTGCCCGTGCGGAATTAACCTTGGAAAGTAAAGATTCTCAAGCGTTATCAACAGTAGTGCATGAATTAGATGGTGTCTTAGCGATTGATAGCGTAAGTGCCTCTGTTTCACGTGAAAAATTAAGTAGCTTAGAAAATGAATTAACCAAAGAAGCCTTAGCAAAATTTAAAGATAAAGCCCTATTACTTCAAGAATCTTTGCAGATGAAAGGTTATACCATACAAAACCTTGAGATTTCCTCACCCAAGGATTCAACGGACGATTATCCTATTTATGCTGCAGCCGAACTAAGCTCTAAAAGTTTATACTCTAGCGGGAAAGATGAAACTTACGCTCAAAGTGGCAAAGAGAAAATTAAAGTCAGTGTGAATGCGCGAATTGCATTGCTTAAAGAATAATTTTCTATACAATGAATGACGATTTTTTTAATAAGGAAAACAATATGAAAGTAGCAAAAAATACGGTTGTGAGTATCGCTTACCAAGTACGTACTCAAGACGGTGTATTAGTTGATGAAGCGCCAGCAAATCAACCATTAGAATATTTACAAGGCCACAATAACTTAATCATTGGTCTTGAAAATGCCTTAGAAGGTAAAGAAGTTGGCGACAAATTTGAAGTGCGTGTTCAACCTGAAGAAGGCTACGGCGAATACAATGAAAATATGGTTCAACGTGTACCAAAAGAGGTATTCCAGGGCGTTGATGAAGTCGTTGTTGGTATGCGTTTCTTAGCTGACACAGATATCGGTCCTGTTCCTGTTGTGATCACTGAAGTGGATGGCGATGAAGTGGTAGTTGATGGTAACCACATGTTAGCGGGTCAAGAATTACACTTCACTGTGGAAGTTGTTGGCACTCGTGAAGCAACATTAGAAGAAATTGCTCACGGTCACGTACATGGTGCGCATGATCACCACCATCACGATGATGAAGATGGTCACGGTTGTGGTTGCGGCGGTCACGGTCATCACCACCATGATCACGATCATGGGCACGACGGTTGCTGTGGCGGTGGTCATAAACACGATCATGATCACGAACACGGTCATGGCGGCTGTGGTTGCAGCGGTCACTAATCTTAATCTAGAAATAAAACTAGAGATAAAAAAAGTGCGGTTAAAAATAACCGCACTTTTTCTTTATCTAAACTTTCATTACAGAATGAATCGACTTAAATCTTCATTCTCAATCACTTCGCCCAATGCCTCAATCACATAGGCCGCATCAATATTCACGGTTTGACCGTCCATTTCGCTCGCATCAAATGAGATTTTATCCATTAAACGTTCCATAACGGTATGTAAACGTCTTGCACCGATATTCTCTGTTTTCTCATTCACACGGAAAGCGGCTTCGGCAATTTTCTTGATTGCATCTTGTGTAAACTTAATGTTCACGCCTTCTGTTGCCATCAGCGCTTGATATTGTTCTGTTAAAGACGCATTTGGCTCAGTTAGAATACGCTCAAAATCTTCTGCTGTTAATGCTGATAATTCAACACGAATCGGTAAACGACCTTGCAACTCTGGGATTAAATCCGATGGACGAGCCACTTGGAATGCGCCCGATGCAATAAAGAGAATATGATCAGTTTTTACCATCCCGTGTTTAGTATTCACGGTTGAACCTTCCACTAATGGTAATAAGTCACGTTGCACACCCTCACGAGAAACATCGGCGCCACTGTATTCACCTTTTTTACAGATCTTGTCTATCTCATCAATAAACACGATACCATTTTGCTCAACCGCATCGATGGCTTTTTGTTTCAATTCTTCTGGATTAATCAATTTTGCCGCTTCATCGTCAATTAAGGTTTTTAATGCATCCTTAATTTTCATTTTGCGTTTTTTAGTTTTATCCGAACCCAGGCTTTGGAACATGGATTGCAACTGATTGGTCATTTCTTCCATGCCTGGAGGTGCCATGATTTCCACACCCATTGAAACGCCCGCAGACACATCAATTTCGATTTCTTTATCGTCTAATTGCCCTTCACGTAATTTTTTACGGAACGCTTGGCGAGTACTGCTATTGGTATCGTGGTTTTCCACCTCGCCCCACTGATTTTTCGGTGGTGGTAATAAGGCATCTAAAATACGATCTTCCGCCGCATCTTCTGCTTTCGCACGATTTTTCGCAATTTCTTGTTGGCGAACTAATTTCATCGCACTGTCCGTTAAATCACGGATAATGGAATCCACTTCTTTCCCCACATAGCCCACTTCGGTGAACTTGGTCGCTTCCACTTTAATGAATGGTGCATTGGCTAATTTTGCAAGACGACGCGCAATTTCCGTTTTACCCACACCCGTTGGCCCAATCATTAAAATATTTTTAGGGGTCACTTCATGACGAAGTGGCTCTTGCAACTGCATTCTTCTCCAACGGTTACGTAATGCAATCGCAACTGCTCTTTTTGCCTCTTTTTGGCCGATAATATGTTGATCTAATTCGGAAACAATTTCACGAGGGGTCATTTCAGACATAATTTTTCCTTATTTATTCGGTAATTCTTCGATAGTGAAATTTGTATTGGTGAACACGCAAATATCACCGGCAATTTTTAAAGATTTTTCTACAATCTCACGGGCTGATAAATCAGTATTTTCCACCAACGCACGGGCTGCCGATAATGCATAATTACCGCCAGAACCAATGGCTAAAATCTGATCGGCTTCCGGTTGTACCACATCACCAATACCGGTAATGATTAAACTTTCTTTTTCATCCGCTACAATCAGCATTGCTTCTAACTTGCGTAACGCACGATCGGTTCGCCAATCTTTGGCTAATTCCACCGCGGCTTTTAACAAATGCCCTTGATGCATTTCTAATTTACGCTCAAATAATTCAAATAAGGTGAACGCATCGGCTGTGCCGCCTGCAAAACCAGCTAAAACTTTACCATTATATAAACGGCGTACTTTGCGGGCATTCCCCTTCATCACTGTATTACCTAGTGAAACCTGTCCATCGCCCCCAACAACCACTTGGTCATTACGACGTACGCTTACAATTGTTGTCATTCTTTTTATCCTTCTTTTAAGAAAAGTTACTCGTTATATGGCGATCGATTCCGCCAAATTCAAGGGGTAATTTTTCTTTGATGATTTATTAGACAATCAGTTAAAAAAAATGTGACAAAGATCATAAATCAAAATAGCAAACGTTTGCCAAAGTTTTACTCCAAAATTTTAAAGGAATATGATTTGTTACAAATAAAACAAACTACTTAATGAGGAAAACATGAAAAATTTACTTAAACTTTCTGCCATTGCAATTTTAGCGGTAAGCGCAGCCTCTACTTTTGCATCAAACAAAGAACCTTACACTGAACAAGGTACGAATGCTCGTGAAATGACAGAGCAAAAACCGATTCACTGGATCTCTGTTGAGCAGTTGAAAAAAGAATTAGAAGGCAAAGCACCAATTAATGTGAGCTTCGATATTGATGATACTGTACTTTTCAGTAGCCCTTGTTTCTACCACGGCCAAGAAAAATACTCACCAGGTAAAAATGATTACTTAAAAAATCAAGATTTCTGGAATGAAGTGAATGCAGGTTGTGACCAATATTCCATTCCAAAACAAATTGCGGTGGATTTAATTAATATGCACCAAGCACGTGGTGACCAAATTTATTTCATTACCGGTCGTACAGCAGGCGATAAAGATGGTGTGACACCAGTGCTACAAAAAGCCTTTAATATTAAAGACATGCATCCTGTAGAATTCATGGGTGGTCGCAAACTTCCAACTAAATATAACAAAACACCGGGTATTATTGAGCACAAAGTGAGTATTCACTATGGTGACAGCGATGACGATATCCTAGCGGCAAAAGAAGCGGGTATTCGCGGCATTCGCTTAATGCGTGCAGCAAACTCAACTTATCAACCAATGCCAACGCTTGGTGGTTATGGTGAAGAAGTATTGATTAACTCAAACTACTAATCTTCCTAAAAAGTGCGGTTATTTTTGACCGCACTTTTCTTATCTAGTGAAAATCCTCTTAATTTTTAAAAAGTTTCTGGGAATATGCTAAAATTTTTCTATTTCCAGGAGCCTATTTATGTCAGAACTCACGTCTAATCAATATTTAATTATCATTGCCGTGCTGGTTTTTATCAGTATTGTAATGCTTTTTCTATTAAGCCGCAGCAAACGAGATACGCAAGAATTACAACAAGATCTCAATAAAACCATCGAAGATTACAATCAATTAGCGGAGCGTTTTGATTCCTTAAGTGCGCTCAAAAATCAACTAGAACAACAAGCCGTGAAAGTACAAACCCATGCAGAAGGATTGCAAACTCGCCTTAATGAACGTGATGAAAAAATCCAATATTTAGAAAAAGAATTGGATGAAGAACAGTTCCGTCACGATCAAATTGGCGGGCAAATCACCGCATTAAAAGAACGCTTTGGGATAGCGTCAGCACAAGCCGAAAGCTTGAAAGGGCAATTGCAACAAGCTCAGGAAAATCTACTTAGAAAAGAACAAGAGCAGCAAAAAACACAGGAAAAATTGACCGCACTTTCACAAGAATTAACGGAGTTGAAAACCACCCTTTCCGAAAAAGAAAAGCATTTTGCTGAACAGCAACAGCATATTGAGCAATCCAAACAACAGCTTGGTGTAGAATTCCAAAATCTGGCCAATCGCATTTTGGAAGAAAAAAGCCAATCCTTTAATCAAACCAATCAAACGGCATTGGAAACTTTATTGAAGCCTTTCCGTGAACAAATCGAAGGCTTTCAAAAACGAGTCAATGAAATCCATTCAGAATCGGTGAAAGGAAATGCGGGCTTAGAAGCGGAAATCAAAAAGGTGTTGGAAATTGGCTTAAACATGTCGAAAGAAGCCAATAATTTAACCTCTGCACTAAAAGGTGAAAAGAAAACCTTAGGTAACTGGGGAGAAGTACAACTTGAGCGCGCACTTCAGTTGGCTGGTTTGATTGAAAACGTGCATTATAGTGCACAAGCACATTTTAAAGATGAGCAAGGCGGACGAAACTATCCTGATTTTGTGCTGAATCTGCCCGATGAGAAAAACATCATCATTGATAGCAAAATGTCATTGAATGCTTATGAAAGTGCGGTCAATTCTGAGGATGAATTTGAACGTGAGCGTTTACTAAGGGAGCATATTAAAGCCCTGAGAAATCACATTGATGACTTGCACCGCAAGGATTACAGCAATTTGATTGGCATGCGCAGCCCTAATTTTGTCTTGATGTTCATCGCTGTGGAACCCGCTTATATTGAAGCCTTAAAATTAGACCCAAGTCTGTTTAATTATGGGTATGAGAAAAATGTCATTATGGTTTCACACACGACTCTCATGCCAATTTTACGCACAGTGGCAAATTTATGGCGTATCGAACGAGGTAATGCTGAGGCTAAAGAAATCGCAGAAAAAGCAGGCGAAATTTACAACCAGATTTGCTTGGTAGCAGAACGTTTGAGCAAACTGGGCAATACCCTTTCCACCGTAAGTAATCAATATAACAGTACTGTTACCGCTCTTGTGGGCCAACAAGGTTTAGTGGGGAAAGTGGAGCGATTTAAAGACTTGTCAGCGAAAGCTAACAAGACTATGCCAAACGTTGAATTGCTCAATAATGACGTGGATTTAACGCGCCTATCTCTTATCACTACCGAGAATGGGGTAAAATAAAGCATACCTGTTGAATTTTTCTTTAAAAGCGGCTATTTTCTTGCCGCTTTTTTATTTGTGGGGAATTTTATGGCGACAGAACAAAAAGAAATCACGGATCCGTGTGCAAAATATAACGAACAAACCAGTTTTCTAAGCAAAACAATTTTTGCAAGCCGTTGGTTACAAGTGCCTATTTACTTAGGTTTAATTGTCGTGCAAGGCATCTATGCCTACAAGTTTATGAAAAACTTGTGGTATCTCATCACCAATGTTAATGAAATGGATGCAGACACCATTATGCTCGCCGTGCTCAATCTCATTGATGTGGTGATGATTGCGAACTTATTGGTGATGGTGACATTAGGCGGATACGAGATTTTTGTTTCAAAACTACGTACGAAAAACCACCCCGATCAACCTGAATGGATGAGTCATGTGAATGCAACTGTGCTGAAAGTGAAACTTTCTATGTCAATTATCAGCATTTCCTCGATTCACTTATTGCAAACCTTTGTGAATGCCTCAAAAATTTCTGAAAAAACGATTATGTGGGAAGTGATTATTCATTTTTCTTTCTTGATTTCAGCGATTGCCATGGCTTATACCGACAAAATTCTCTACAGTACAAGTCATAAAAACCATTAATATACAAAGTGCGGTCAAAATTGACCGCACTTTTTGTATTTAAACCTATAAAAATATTCACTTTATACTTACAATAAAATCTGATAACCTGAGCAAATCACTATATTATTATCACGTATCTTTTAATAAGGAAATATATCTCATAATAAGGAAATATATCTCATGTTATCTCATAAGATTAAGCTAATTTTTCTAGTTGCGTTTACACTCTTTTTAACAAGTTGCTCAACAATGTATAACCCATTAGACACTTTATACTGGCATGGTAAAGAAGACTATGAGTTTTTTGCTCGAAAACGTTTACCGGATGAATCTTATCAATGCTTTAAAGACAATGAAAGAAGTTATATTCACGCTTATCGACTTGCTCTTTATGATTTACAAACCTATGAAGTTGGCAGAAACGCTAGAACAATCTTTCTAACAACAGAAAAAGTATATACTGGTGGCCATACATGGACTTATGTATTTACGGATGCAAGCCATAAAATCACATCTATTAGAGATGCCACAGGGTTTGGAGACATTGAAAAAGAATTTGGTTGTGGTGAGTATCAAGAAGCAGTAAAAATTGCTACACCAGAAGAACTAAAAAAACGCAAAATTAAACCTAGATTATGGGCTGCAATTGTTCGCACTCCAGAAATAAATCAAATGATGTGGGCTTCTGATGCAGCTTATAGTACTCTTGAGCAAGCCAAACAAGATTCACTAAGACAATGTCAAGAGTATGGTGGCAAAGACTGCCAATTAGTGATTGGTATAAGTAATATGTGTTTAGGGCTAGCTAGTGGTCGAGATAGTAGTGGTATGAGAGATTACTTCGGAAATAGCATCATTCCTGAGCACGCTAAAGAAATGGCGGTTGAAAATTGCCAAGCGAAAGGAGGTTCATCTTGTAAGCCTAGCCCAGCCCCTTCGCTTTGCGCCCTACCGTGTGATATGCTTAAAGATAAAACTTGTAACTTCGATAGCCCTCAGGTCATCATTCCAGGAGTTAAAGGCGGAAAAGCATTTAACGTAGCATTAGATGGTAATGTACTTAAATAGTAAATAATATTTTCAAAGTGCGGTCAGATTTGACCGCACTTTTGTTTTCTAAAACTCATCTTGATGTTTAAATTTCAATAAATCTCGACGTTCTTTTTTATTTGGACGACGATCCGGGTGTGGCATTGAAAGCGCATTATTTTTTCTTGCCCACGCCATTTCTTCCCGTTTTTTCACACTCTGTGCTGTTTCTTGGTAAAGCAGTTGAGCCTCAGGTGCACCACGACGTTGATCGCTCAAAGCAATCACTTCAATTTCTTTTTCATCGCTGCCTTGGCGAAGTTTAATCATCGCCCCGATTTCTACATTTTTACTTACTTTGGCACGCTGACCGTTGTAATGGACTTTGCCCCCTTCAATCATCGCTTTCGCAATGCTACGAGTTTTATAAAAACGCGCCGCCCAAAGCCATTTATCTAAACGCACTTCGTTATTTTCAGTCATAACTCTTCCTATTTCTCTCACTTTGCGTATGATGAGCTAATAACAAGATAATAGGGCTAATATGATGAAAAAACAACTTCCACACATTCTCTCCCTTTCTACGGTGGCAAAATCCCGTTTGTTTGAAATTCAAGCTGTTGAACTCAAATTCTCCAATGGAATTGACCGCACTTATGAACGTTTTCGCCCTTTCAATCGAGATTCAGTGATAGTGATTGCCATTGATGGTGAAGATTTACTCCTGGTTCGTGAATACGCAGTCGGAACAGAACAATATGAGTTAGGCTTTGTAAAAGGTGGAATGGATACGGGAGAAACACCCGAACAAAGTGCGAATCGTGAATTACAGGAAGAAATTGGCTTGGGGGCAAAAAAATGGACATTTTTACGCACGATGAAGATCAATCCACAAATTATGGGACATAAAATGCACGTGTTATTAGGTGAAGATCTGTATCCAAATCAACTAGAAGGCGATGAGCCTGAACCATTAGAAATCGTGCGTTATCCTTTATCGCAACTTGATACGCTTTTAGTCAGTGATGAATTTAATGAAGCCAGAAACCTAGCTGCACTTTATTCTTTACGAGATTTTTTGAAAAAACGTAAATAAATCGAATAAATTTAGATAAATTCTAATCGCAAGCGATTAACTTTAAATAAAACTTGCATAAATGTTCTTTTTTTGAGAATGTATCACCATTTTTCAAAATAAACAGGAAAATTTATGTCGCATGATAATTTAAAAGAATTGACCTTCCGAGGAATGTTCCTTGGCGCGTTAATTACAGTGATCTTCACTGCATCTAACGTTTATTTGGGTCTTAAAGTGGGGATGACTTTCGCCTCCTCCATTCCAGCTGCCGTAATCTCTATGGCAATTTTAAAATTCTTCAAGGATTCCAGTATCTTAGAAAATAACATGGTGCAAACCCAGGCTTCATCAGCGGGGACATTGTCTTCTGTTATTTTCGTTATTCCAGGTCTATTAATGATGGGTTACTGGCAGGAATTCCCATTCTGGCAAACTGTACTTATCTGTGTCTCTGGCGGTACGTTGGGCGTACTATTCACTATTCCACTACGTCGTGCAATGGTGGTAAACAGCGACTTACCTTACCCTGAAGGTGTGGCTGCAGCTGAAATCTTAAAAGCAGGCAATAATGACGAAAGCGACAGTGGCGTAAAAGATATTGCTTATGGCGGTATTTTCGCGGGAACTGTTGCGTTCTTAACTAATGCATTACGTGTCATGTCTGACAGCGCAAGTGCATGGTTCTCTAACGGTAAAGCCGTTTTCCAATTACCTATGGGTTTCTCTCTTGCATTAGTCGGTGCGGGTTACTTAATTGGTATCGTAGGCGGTCTTGCGATGTTATTCGGTACATTCCTCGCTTGGGGTGTGGCTGTGCCTTATTTCACCGCAACAGGGGATATGCCTACAGATGCTTCCATCATGAGCTACGCGATGACCGAATGGAAAACCAAAGTTCGCTTTATCGGTGTAGGTACTATCGGTATTGCAGCGATTTGGACATTATTAATCCTTCTCAAACCAATGATTGAAGGGATGGTTCATTCTTTCCGTATGTTAAAAGGCTCACAAGCTGAATCAGAAAATCGTATTGATATCGACTTATCACCAAAAACCATCATTTACATTTTATTGGCGACTGTCGTGTTAATCGTAATTTCTTTATATCACTTCGTTGCTACGGCACCAATTTCTGCTGAACTTGCCATTTTATTAGTGGTGGTTTGTACTCTACTTGCTGTGTTAATTGGTTTCTTCGTCGCAGCGGCATCGGGTTATATGGCGGGATTAGTTGGTTCATCCTCTAGCCCAATTTCAGGTATTGGGATTATTTCTGTGATCGTGATTTCACTTGTTTTAGTAACCATTGGTAAAAGCAGTGGCTTATTTGAAACTGCAGATGGTCAAAAATTCTTAACCGCATTAACCTTGTTCACCGCATCGATCGTTTTAACCACAGCAACGATTTCAAACGATAACTTGCAAGACTTAAAAACCGGTCTTCTAGTTGAAGCCACCCCTTGGAGACAACAGGTTGCATTGATTATCGGTTGTTTCGTTGGTGCGTTAGTGATTGCGCCAGTATTAGAAATTTTATACCACGCTTATGGCTTCACGGGTGCATTACCGCGTCCAGACATGGACCCAACGCAAGCGCTTTCTGCACCGCAAGCAACCATTATGACCACCATCTCACAAGGTATTTTTACCAACCATTTAGAATGGACTTATATTTTAACTGGTGTGGGGTTAGGTATTGTATTGATTATTGTGGATGCATTTATGCGTAAAACCAGCAAAGGTCGCTTTGCCTTACCAGTATTAGCGGTAGGTATTGGTATTTACTTACCACCATCAATCAATATGCCGGTTGTGGTCGGTGCTGTGATGGCATGGCTTATCACTCGCAATATTAAGAGCTATGCAAAACGCACTAACAATACTGAAGTGGAGAAAAAAGCAGAACGTTTCGGTACACTTTTTGCAGCTGGTTTAATTGTGGGGGAAAGCTTAATGGGCGTAATTTTAGCTTTCATTATCGCAGCCTCAGTGACATCAGGCGGCTCTGAAGCACCATTAGCCTTAGAATTAGAAAACTGGGATAATATGGGTGAATTACTTGGTCTTGCCGTATTCATCTTTGGTATTTTTGTTTTCATTTCTCGCGTATTACGTGCGAAGAGATCAAAATAACAGATGAAAATAGGCTATCTTCGGATAGCCTATTACAGGAGTATAAAATGTCAACTCAATCCCCCTATTTGAATGCAATTATTCTCTTTCCACTTATTACACAAGTGATTGGAAGTAGTATAGCTTATGTTGTTTTTGAACTAGACTATTACCGAGAAGGCTATTTTGACTCAGCCTTATTCGGTTTTTTTTTGACATTTTGGTTATTCACCGTACCCACAATCATTATTGCCTATTTTACTAAACGCTGTGGTTACCTTCGATATCAATGGAAAAAAATCCTCTTTCTCTCGTTTATTATTGTTTTTTGTTACTGGAGTACAGGTAATTTGATAATAGCTCCCAATACAAAATACCTTACTGATCGAGCATTATTCGTACTTAGCGGTTCTATTATTATGACAATCTATACAATCATTATCCTGCCACTGCTATTGCCTAAATCAAAGTAGAAAATAAGCATGCTATTATCTCAATCTCTTCTCGATCAAATCCTTAAACTCGCCAATGAAGCAGGAAAACATTTAGCTCGTTTTTACCAACAGGATGTGAAAATACAAACTAAATCGGATAATACCCCTGTCACGGAAGCAGATTTATTTGTCAGCCAATTTTTAATCGAAAAATTGACCGCACTTTTCCCTGATATTCCTGTTCTTTCAGAGGAAAATTGCAATATTCCCTTTAAACAACGCCAAACTTGGCAAACTTATTGGCTAATCGATCCCCTTGATGGTACACAGCAATTTATCGATCGCACAGATCAATTTTCGGTGTTAATTACACTCGTGCAAAACCACCAACCTGTACTGGGTGTGATTCACTTCCCTATTTTGAATATCACCTATTACGCAATGAAAGGTTTTGGGGCATTCAAACAAAGTAACAAAGAGATAACACGCTTACAGCCAAGAAAAATTGATCTTACAAAACCGTTAAATATCGCCGTTGGCGCGACCACTTCACAAGAAAAAGTGCGGTCAATTTTAACGAAGAATTTGTTATGCAAATTTACGGTGGTCGGTTCTAGTAGTTTAAAAAGTGGTTTAGTCGCAGAAGGAACCGTTGATTGCTATATTCGCCTCGGTAAAACCGGTGAATGGGACACGGCAGGTTCTGAAATTTTATTAGCTGAAATCAATGGCGGAATTTTCGATCCACACTTTCAGCCACTCACCTATAACCAGCGTGAAAATTTAATTAATCCAAACTTTGTGATGGTGTCAGATAATACACAAAATTGGGCATCTGTCTTTCAATTTAATTGATTGGTTCGATTGGTAAAGTGCAGTAATATATTGCATTATTTAAAAAAACTACTCGGAACAATAAGGAATAATATGCAAACTAATAATAACTGTATCGTGATTTTTGGTGCTTCCGGTGATTTGACTCACCGTAAACTCATTCCAGCACTTTATAATCTGTTCAAATTTGGTCGTTTAAACAAATTTTCTGTATTGGGTGTCGCGCGTTCAGAATTAAACGATGATACTTTCCGTGAAAAAATGCGTGAAGCGCTACTTGAAACAGAAGAAACCACACCAGAAACGCTAGACGCTTTTTGTAGCCATCTCTATTATCAAGCCGTAAATACATCTGATGCAGCCGATTACGGTAAATTAGTACCTCGTTTAGAAGAATTACATACTAAATATCAAACGAATGGCAACACCCTTTACTATATGTCCACACCACCAAGCTTATATGGTGTGATTCCAGAATGCCTTGCAGCTCATGGTTTAAACGAAGAAAAAGACGGTTGGAAACGTATTATTGTCGAAAAACCTTTTGGTTACGATGAAAAAACAGCACAAGAACTCGACGTCCAAATTCATCGTTTCTTTGAAGAACATCAAATCTATCGTATTGACCATTATCTTGGTAAAGAAACCGTACAAAACTTACTTGTTTTACGTTTCTCAAATGGGTGGTTTGAGCCTCTTTGGAACCGTAATTTCATTGATTATGTGGAAATTACCGGTGCTGAATCAATTGGTGTAGAAGAGCGTGGCGGTTATTATGATGGCTCTGGTGCAATGCGTGATATGTTCCAAAACCACTTATTACAAGTTTTAGCCATGGTAGCAATGGAACCGCCCGCAATCATTAATGCGAACTCAATGCGTGATGAAGTGGCCAAAGTCATGCATTCTTTACGTCCATTAACGCAAGATGACGTTGAGCACAACTTAGTGCTTGGTCAATATACTGCAGCGGAAATTGATGGCAAAGAAGTCAAAGGCTATTTACAAGAAAAAGGCGTTCCAGCTAACTCTCGCACTGAAACCTTTATGGCATTACGTTGCGAAATCGAAAACTGGCGTTGGGCTGGCGTACCTTTCTATGTGCGTACAGGGAAACGCTTACCGGCACGTGTGACGGAAATTGTAATTCATTTTAAAACTACTCCGCACCCTGTATTCAGCCAAAATGCACCAGAAAATAAATTGATCATTCGTATTCAGCCTGATGAAGCCATTTCAATGCGCTTTGGTTTGAAAAAACCAGGTGCAGGCTTTGAAGCCAAAGAAGTATCAATGGATTTCCGTTATGCCGATTTAGCCGATGAGCAAGTACTCACGGCTTATGAACGCTTATTACTTGATGCGATGAAAGGCGATGCGACACTCTTTGCGCGTACTGATGCCGTACACGCTGCATGGAAATTTGTTCAACCGATTTTAGACTACAAAGACGCAGGCGGTCGAGTTCATGAATATGAAGCGGGTACTTGGGGACCAGTTGCCGCTGAAAAACTCATTGCGAAAAGTGGTCGCGTATGGCGTAAACCAAGCGGTAAAATGAAGAAAAAGGTTTAATCATCAATATCTCGCCTTCTTCAATAAATAGAAGAAGGCTTATCACCGAATAGAGAGAAACAAACATGAACACCATTACCTTCCCAACAGCTCAGCATGCTGTTGAAAAGATTGCTCAAGAATTTGTGATTTATAGCCAATTAAATCACCCTGTGCATATTTCTCTTTCTGGAGGTTCAACGCCTAAGCTGTTATTCAAAACTTTAGCCAAAGCGCCTTATACCGAACAAATCAACTGGAAGAATCTGCATTTTTGGTGGGGCGATGATCGCATGGTTCAACCAACCAATCCAGAAAGCAACTACGGTGAAGTGCAAAAGCTCTTATTCGATCATATTCAAATTCCCGCAGAAAATATCCACCGAATTTGTGGCGAAAATGAACCTCACTTTGAGTTAAAACGCTTTGAAGAAGAATTAAGTGCGGTCATTCCAAACGGTGTTTTTGATTGGATCATTTTAGGTATGGGAACTGACGGTCATACCGCTTCTCTCTTCCCACATCAAACCCATTTTGATGATGAAAATCTTGCTGTCATTGCAAAACATCCTGAAAGCGGTCAAATCCGCATTTCTAAAACAGCCAAACTCATCGAACAAGCCAAACGCATTACCTACTTAGTCACTGGCGAAAGCAAAGCGAATATTTTAAAAGAAATCCAAACCACGCCAGCCGAAAACCTGCCTTATCCTGCAGCCAAAATTAAAGCAAAAAATGGGGTGACGGAATGGTATTTGGATAAAGCGGCAGCAGCATTATTGTAATACGCCCATCAAAAAAGGAACTTCGAGATGAAAAAAATATTGTTATTAGCTTTATTACCCGTAACCGCAATGGCTGCCTCAATCAAAGGTATTGGAGAAATCTACCAAGATTGGGATTTAATCTGTGATAACACGGGTACTTGTCGCATGGCGGGTTATCAAGAGAATAGAGATGATCCAGTGTCCATTTTATTTACTCGAGAAGCAGGCCCAAATACACCTGTGGAAGGGGAACTGACTATTTTACCATTCGGTGAAAATGACCGTGATATTCAAGTGGGTCAAGATGTTGAAATTTGGCTAAACGACAAATCATTAGGCACTATCAAGCATATTTCTGATAGCAATCCAGATAAACTCACTGAAGAACAAACCAAGGCAATACTTAGCGGATTGACAAAAGAAAGCGAAATTCGTCTTACCTATGGTAAAACCACGCTCAGAGTGTCTGACAGAGGTGCCGCAGCTGTAATGCTAAGAATGGATGAATTCCAACAGCGGTTAAACACACCTTCGGCTCTCATTCGTCGAGGCCAAGAAAAACATGCGGTATTAGCGCCACAGACTGCACCCCAAATTGAGGTAGCAAGTGTAAATAACCGCAAAAAAATAGAATTAAAACGCGGCGAAAAACAATACGATAACGTGCTAGCATTATTACGTAAAGCTTACAACGGTTGCAAGGATGAAGATGAAGTAAGCCAAGATATAACGCTTTATCCCTTAACACAAAATAAGGTATTAGCCGAGGTACTTTGTGTCAGAGGTGCTTATCAACGTACCAATTACTATGCAGTACTTGATGACAAATTGAGTAAAGTAGAACAAATCTTGGCGGGGCTGTACAACGAAGCAGGCTATGATGAAAAACAAGGTTATGCATTTGTAAGAGGCACTTACAAAGGACGCGGATTAGGTGATTGCTTGGGGGGACAAGATGCCGTATGGAATGGCGAAATCTTTATCCGCACCTCAAAATGGACGACTGGATCTTGTAAAGGTTTTGGCGGTGGTGCATGGCAGTTGCCGATTTTTGTTAGTAACGTTATCGTAAAATAAAAACTCACGATTACTATAAGCGATTAGATTTTACGAATTTTTTGAGAATATTCTTTTAGGAATTTATAAAATGAAAAAAGTTATTCTTCTCTTGCTATTACCACTCACCGCAATGGCAACGCCAATTAAAGGTTTTTTTGAAAACTATCAAGATTGGGACTTAGTCTGTGATAATTTAGGGACTTGTCGCATGGCAGGGTATCAAGAAGATGAAGGTTTTGATAACCGAGTTTCACTTTTATTCACCAGACAAGCGGGCGAGGATGCTCCTATTAATGCAGAATTAATTTTCTTGGATTATGATGAAAATGATAAACCGATAAAACTAGATGACAAAATCCAAATTATCTTAAATGGTAAATCGCTTGGAACCATACAAAATTTAAAAAATAGTTCGTCTAAATTAAATGCAAAACAAACTACCGAATTATTAACCGCATTAAAAGATCATGCCGATATTCAATTCATTTCTGGCCAGTTTAAAAGGTACATTTCAGACAAAGGCGCAACAGCTGCAATGCTTAAAATGGATGAATTCCAACAACGATTAAATACACCTTCAGCACTCGTTCGTCAAGGTCAAGAGAAACGTGCTGTATTAGCCCCACAAGCTGCCCCTAAAATTGATGCAGTAAAAATCAACAATCGAAAAATGGTTGATCTACAACGAGGAGAAAAAAATTTTGATAATGTATTAACGTTATTACGTCAAAGTAACGGTACTAATGAAAATGCTGATAATTATTGTAGTGCACTTCACCAAGATGAAGGTTGGAGTGGACTTATCACTCAATATCCATTAACAAAAGGCAAAGTTCTAGCCGAAACTATTTGCATTATGGCTGCCTATCAACACTATAACTACTATGCAGTAATGGATGAAAAACTCAGTAAAGTAGAACAAGTACTGGCAAGTCAATATAACGATGTTATGTATGATGATAAAAAACACATCTTAACTGTAATAGGCTCATTTAAGTCACGGGGTATTGGTGATTGTTGGCATGGGAAAGAAGCTGTCTGGAATGGAAAAATATTTATCCGCACTTCAGAATGGACAACTGGCTCTTGTAAAGGTTTTACTGGTGGTGCATGGCAATTGCCTATTTTTGTGAGCGAAATTAACGTCAAATAGAAATTTATGCTTATAGAGTATGAAAAATAACATTTCACGCATGCAAATATTCCATCTTCAGCATAGGAAACTTAATATGATTGACTATAAAACAAACTATCCTATTTCAGTTAAACAATTTATTGAATTGTTAAATAAAACAACGCTCGGGGCACGCCGTCCGTTAGAGGATGAAAAACGCGTCGCAGCAATGTTGTACCATGCGGATTTATTAGTGACCGCTTGGGATGGTGAACGATTAGTGGGTGTGGCACGTTCCGTGACGGATTTTGCCTACTGCTGTTATTTATCTGATTTAGCGGTTGATGAACAATATCAAAAACAAGGTATCGGCTTGCAGTTAATTGAACACACTAAACAAGCCTTACATCCACAAGCCAAAATTGTGCTTTTATCTGCTCCACAAGCAGTAGATTATTATCCGCATATTGGGTTTACGCAGCACATGAGTGCATGGACGAAAAGTTAAAAAACACTTGGAAAAGTGACCGCACTTTTGTATAGCAAGAAGATGGATTACTGATAGCCCACGCTTCATAGCGTGTGCTTGTAGATAAAGGCACACGTTGGGAAACGTGTGCTATCATAGGAAGGCACAATATGAAAATATTAGGTATTATCGGTGGAATGAGCCCAGAAAGTACGGCAACTTATTACACTGAGATCAATCGTTTAGTGAATCAGAAAAAAGGTGGGAATATTTCTGCACCTATTGTCATGGTGAGTGTGGAATTTGAAGAAATTGTGCAATGCCAGAAACAAAGTGAATGGCAACGAGCCGGAGAGATTCTCGCTGAAGCAGGAAAAAAATTAGAGATGATTGGTGCAGAAGGTATTGTGCTTGCAACTAATACCATGCACAAAGTAGCACCTCAAATTGAGCGGGCGCTTTCTATTCCGTTTTTACATATTTTAGATGCTACAGCAGATGCTATTAAATCGCGAGGCTTAAATAAAGTGGCTTTGCTGGGTACAAAATTTACTATGAGCGATAATTTTTATCGTGATGGTTTAATTGTCCGAGGCATTACTCCTATCGTGCCAAACGAGAGCGCGCAAAATGAAATTCATCGCATCATTTTTGATGAACTTTGTGTGGGTAAATTTTTACCACAATCAAAAGCATTTTATTTGGATACTATTGAATTTTTAAGAAAACAAGGTGCAGAGGGGGTTATTTTAGGATGCACAGAAATTGGATTATTAGTCAATCAAAGTGATTTTTCACTGCCGTTTTTTGATACGGCTAAATTGCATTCTCAAATGGCAGCAGAATTTGTATTAAAATAACAATTTGCTACACCAAAATATTTAGAATCAGTGCAACAAATTGCACCCTACAACAGGAGAAAACAATGTCAGTAAAAGGCGACATCGGTGTTATCGGCTTAGCCGTAATGGGGCAAAACCTCATTTTAAATATGAACGACCACGGGTTTAAAGTGGTGGCGTATAACCGTACCACATCCAAAGTGGATGAGTTTTTACAAGGTGCGGCAAAAGGCACGAATATTATCGGTGCATACTCGTTAGAAGATTTAGCTTCTAAATTAGAAAAACCACGTAAAGTAATGTTAATGGTGCGCGCAGGTGAGGTAGTGGATCAATTCATTGAGGCATTACTACCACACTTAGAAGAAGGCGACATCATCATTGATGGCGGTAACTCAAACTATCCAGATACTAACCGTCGTGTAAAAGCATTGGCTGAAAAAGGCATTCGCTTTATCGGTTCGGGTGTTTCGGGTGGTGAAGAAGGTGCGCGTCATGGGCCATCTATCATGCCAGGTGGTAACCACGAAGCATGGCCATATGTTAAACCAATCTTCCAAGCAATCTCAGCTAAAACAGAACAAGGTGAGCCTTGCTGTGACTGGGTTGGTGGTGAAGGTGCTGGCCACTTTGTGAAAATGGTTCACAATGGTATCGAATATGGCGATATGCAATTAATCTGTGAAGCTTACCAATTCTTAAAAGAAGGTTTAGGCTTAAGCTATGAAGAAATGCAAGCGATCTTCGCAGAATGGAAAAAAACTGAACTTGATAGCTATTTAATCGATATCACCACCGATATTCTTGGTTATAAAGATGCTGATGGTGAACCATTAGTTGAAAAAATCTTAGATACCGCAGGCCAAAAAGGAACAGGTAAATGGACGGGTATCAATGCATTAGATTTTGGTATTCCATTAACCTTAATCACTGAATCTGTCTTTGCTCGTTGCGTATCTTCATTTAAAGATCAACGTGTTGCCGCTAACCAATTATTCGGCAAAACAATTCAACCAGTTGAAGGCGATAAAAAAGTGTGGATTGAAGCAGTACGTAAAGCATTATTGGCGTCAAAAATCATTTCTTACGCACAAGGCTTTATGCTGATTCGTGAAGCCTCTGAACAATTTGGCTGGAACATCAACTACGGCGCAACAGCGTTGTTATGGCGTGAAGGTTGTATTATCCGTAGCCGTTTCTTAGGTAACATTCGTGATGCATACGAAGCCAACCCAGATTTAATCTTCTTAGGTTCAGATAGCTACTTCAAAGGCATTTTAGAAAACGCATTAAGCGACTGGCGTAAAGTGGTGGCAAAATCTATCGAAGTAGGCATTCCAATGCCTTGTATGGCCTCTGCGATTACCTTCTTAGATGGCTATACTTCAGCCCGTTTACCAGCAAACTTATTGCAAGCACAACGTGACTACTTCGGTGCACATACTTATGAGCGTACCGACAAACCACGCAGTGAATTCTTCCACACCAACTGGACTGGTCGCGGTGGTAATACTGCATCCACCACTTATGATGTGTAAGTAAAAAACTCGTGATAAACTCACCGCACTTTGTTCGCATAAAGTGCGGTTTATTTTTACCTTATTTTGGAGAAACCTATGTTACCTCAATCACGCTTAGATAAAATTTCAGAAATGGAAAATCTTCTCAATGAAGCAGAGAATTTCTTAGCTGACGCAGAACAATTTCTTGAAAAATGGCAGGCCTTCTTACCAAAAATGAAAACCTTAGAACACTATTATTTTGATGGTGACTGGCGAGCTGACTATCGGGCTTATGAAGAAGGTGAAATTCCTGAAAATATGCCTTGTGGTGTATTAAGTGAAGATTTAGTATTTAATGCAAGTACAGAGCATCATAGTTTGGCGATTGAATATTTGAAAGTGGTAGCGAAAGTATTAGATCAAGCGAAAGATTAACATTCAATATATTTCATTGTTCAGAAAAACATCGAAAAACACATATTTTTGAACTTTCATTCATCTCCGTTTGTCTTACGGATTACTATCACGATGGATAGTTTTATATATTAAACACGGAGAGATCCTATGAAATTAATTGGAAAATCACTTGTTATCGCGATGACTGTTATTTCTCTTGCTGCATGTGGAAATATGAGTCGTACTCAAAAAAATACAACAGCTGGCGCCGCTATCGGTGGTGCAGCAGGCTATATGCTTGGTGGTAATGCCGCAACCACATTAGGTGGTGCCGCATTAGGTGGCGTAATCGGTAGCCAAGTCAATAAATAGTCAAAAAAATAACCGCACTTAATGAGTGCGGTTGTTTTTTATTATTTCTCGGCTGTTTTTTCTGCGCTTGGCTTACGGCGTTTACCAATGTTTTTCGTATCTTTATGACGCAGTTTAGCTTTCTTCTTCACGTCTGCTTTTTTCTTTTCTTCACGCTTTTCTTTAATACGCGCTTTTTGCTTTTTAGACATGAATTTCACTTCCCCATCTTTCGGTGGTTTAGTGCGAGGTTCTAAGCCTTCTAAAATCCGTGCTTTCAAAAGCTCTTCCGTATAGCGTTTAATTTTACCGAGCAATTTGTAATCATGTGCTTCAACAAAAGAAACAGCCGTGCCTTTTTTTCCTGCACGAGCGGTACGACCAATACGATGTAAATAGGTATCTGCACTATAAGGTAAATCGAAGTTCATGACGTGTGTGACATCATCAATATCAATCCCGCGAGCAGCCACATCAGTAGCCACTAACACAGTAACAACACCTAATTTTAATTTATCAATGGCGTTATTACGTTGCGTTTGCGCCATATCGCCTTCTAGATAAGTAGAGCGGATGCCACGTTTACGCAACGTTTCAGAAAGTTCTCGTACATCTTCACGACGACGAACAAACACAATACCACGGCTCACTTTCTCGGTTTCGATAAAACGTGCAAGCAACTTAATTTTATGTTCATTGCTATCGGCGTGATAATACCACTGGTTGATTTTCTTACGCTCGCGACGGCTTGGCTCGGCATCAATTTTTACCGGATCATTCAATAAACGTTCTGCAAAATCAACTAATAACTCCCCTTCTAAGGTGGCAGAGAAAAGGAGCGTTTGTTTACGCCAACGCGTTTCAGCGGCAATTTTCTCCGCATCTTGGCCAAATCCCATTTGCAACATGCGATCTGCTTCATCAAAAATCAGCATTTCTACCGCACGACAATCAAAGTTTTCTTCTTTGATGTATTGCAATAAACGCCCCGGTGTTGCTACCACGATATCCTGATTTGAATTAAATACTTCCCCATGATTTTGATATGCCACACCGCCAGTAATGGTTGCAATCTTCAAATGCGTGAATTGCGCCAACTCCTCCGCTTGCTCTGCAACCTGTATCGCTAACTCACGGGTTGGCGTTAAAATTAAAATGCGAGGTGCGCCAGGCTTACGACGTGGATAATCCAATAAATGCTGAATCGCTGGTAATAAAAATGCAGCCGTTTTACCCGTGCCTGTTGGTGCAGAACCAAGCACATCACGTTCTTCCATAGCAGCAGGAATCGCTTCTAATTGAATAGTAGTTGGACGGGTGTAGCCTTTCTTTTCTAAGGCTTTTAATAATTCGGGGGAAAGATCGAATTCTTCAAATGGGGATAAATTCATTATTTTGCGTTAATTTGTTAAAATTGGGGCTGATTATACCTGAAAGTGCGGTTATTTTCCGCAAGATTTTATGAGCAGCTTTACCTTCAAACAATTCCATATTAATCAACAACATTGTGCGATGAAAGTCGGTACGGATGGCATTTTACTGGGTGCTTGGGCAGATGTGTCTGATTGTCAGCGTATTCTTGATATGGGGACTGGCACAGGCTTGATTGCATTGATGCTCGCCCAACGAAGTCATGAGCATTGCCAAATTGAAGCCGTTGAACTTGATCTCCTTGCAGCACAACAAGCACAAGAAAACTTCCAGGCCTCGCCATGGCACAATCGTCTTCATTTAACACACCAAGATGTGCAAACCTATTGCCAACAAACAACACATCAATTTGATTTAATTGTGGCTAACCCGCCTTATTTTGCACAAGGCATTGAATGTAAAAATGATGAGCGAGCACTTGCTCGTTATGCTCAACAAAGCCATTTAGATTGGTTAAATTGGGCAGCGAGTTGTTTATCCGAAAAAGGAAAAATCAGTTTTGTCTTGCCTTATGAGTCGGGGAAAACATTGATAAATTCAACCGCACTTTATTGTATTAAGCAGACTAATGTCATTACAAAGACAGGGAAAGCACCACAACGAATGTTACTCACGTTTAGCCGAGAGCATTTACCACAGGTAAAAGATAGCTTGGTGATTTATAACGAAAACAATCAGTACACAGAGGAATTTATTGCATTGACGAAGGCATTTTATTTAAAAATGTAAGGGCATATTACTATGCCCTTTTTAATTGATGTGATTAGTGGTTTTCTACTTTGACGAGTTTTGTCCAGTTGTAATAACCATATAATGAGTTAAGTAAGTAAGCACTATACATTAAGTACATTGCTGGCTGCTCTGCCCAAAGCAAAATGGAAAGCACATTTAAGACAATCCATAATAACCATTGCTCACGATAACGCAAAATCATCAATAATTGCGCCGCTACAGTGATAATTGTGGTTAAACCATCTAATCCTGTAGAGCTCCCACCCGCTGCTTTTAAAGCCTGCACAAAGCAGAATGTACCAATCCCAACACTCACGAGTAAAATTGCCCAACCTTTTGGCGTCAAGGCTTTTGCAATTACACTTTCACCACCATTATCATTTTGCATGTGTTGTTTCCACATAAAATAGCCGATAAATTGTGATGGGATATACACATAGAGCACCGTATTCATTTCACCAAGGAAATTGTTTCCCCAGGCAACATAAAAATAGGTGTAAGCAAAAATAAGCCCAAAGAAATAATTGCTAATTTTTCCTTTACTCACCAATACCACACAGAGAATACCTGCAATACCCGAAATCATGCCTAATGGGCTATCTGGTGCAAGAACATAAGCAATAATTTGCGCAGCAAGGAAAATAACTACCCATGCCACTTCAAAAGGCTTCCAACCGGATAAAAATTCTTCTTTAAGTCGTTCTGTCCAATTCATGGAACACTCCTGTTTTATGAAAAAGTATGCCATTTTTACACCGCACTTTTTTAAAGTAAAGCTTAGGTGATATTTAATTTAATTATTGTGAGAAAAATCACACTTTACTTTTCATGCTTTTACTCGTCTTCACCTTGCATTCCCTTATAATCAGACTACAATATCGGCCCATTTTAAGAGATTCATTAAGAGGAAGATAATGTCATTTGCAATCGGTCAACGTTGGATTAGCGAAACAGAAAATAGCCTCGGATTAGGGATGATTACCGCCTTAGATTTCCGTTCTGTAACCCTTCACTTTCCTGCCTCGGATGAAACCCGAATTTATGCGGTGGCACAAGCGCCATTAACCCGAATTGCATTAAATAAAGGAGAACAACTTCATCACCAAGCTGGTTGGCAAGGTAAAGTCCTCGATATTCAAGAAATGAATGGTCTCTTATTTTATTTAGTCAAAAATATGCAAGGCGAAGAGATTATCGTCAATGAAAAAGAACTTTCTCCGATTATCTCCTTTAGCCAAGCGAAAGATCGCCTCTTTTCATCGCAAATTGACCGCAGTGAACATTTTGCGTTGCGCTATCAAACCCTTCTGCATCAACAAGCTCAATTTCAATCGCCTTTGCGAGGCTTACGAGGTAATCGTGCGGGTTTAATTCCTCATCAGCTTCATATTGCGCAAGAGGTAGGAAATCGTATCAATCCTCGTGTGCTCTTAGCGGATGAAGTGGGGTTAGGTAAAACCATTGAAGCGGGGATGATTTTGCAAAACCAGCTTTTTGCTGAAAAAGTACAACGTGTGTTAATTATTGTACCGGAGACCTTGCAACATCAATGGCTTGTCGAAATGCTTCGTCGTTTTAATTTACATTTTTCATTATTTGATGAAGAACGTTGTGAAGATTTTGCCGAACAAGCCATTAATCCATTTAGCACGGAAAGCTTAATTATCTGTGCACTAGACTGGTTGAAAGCTCACCCTCATCGCGTACAACAAGCCATTGAAGCTGAATTTGACTGTTTAATTGTCGATGAAGCACATCATTTGGCTTGGTCTGAAAATGCGCCGAGTGCAGCTTATTTATTGGTGGAACAATTAGCAAACGCTATTCCATCTGTTTTATTACTTACCGCAACGCCTGAACAACTGGGCTTGGAAAGCCATTTTGCACGTTTACGCTTACTTGATCCTGAACGTTTTTATGATTACCAAGCGTTCTTGAAGGAACAAGAAAACTATCAGCCTGTTGCGGATGCAGTGCAATCATTGCTTTCAGAGAAGCCGCTAAGTGCGGTCGAAAAAAATCATATTTCTGATTTACTTCATGAGCAGGATGTCGAACCATTATTTAAAGCCTTAGACTGTCACAATGACGACGAAAAGCAAGCGGCACGACAAGAACTCATTCAAAATCTCATCGATCGACATGGCACAAGCCGTATTTTATTTCGTAACACACGCCAAGGTGTAAAAGGTTTTCCACATCGGGTTTATCACCAAGTAACAATTGATGCAGCTGAAGTAGACGAAAAAATTCATTGGTTAATTGATTTTCTAAAATCACACCGAAATGAAAAAATCTTAGTCATTTGTAAAACAGCACAAACGGCAATTCAACTTGAGCAAATTTTACGAGAAAAAGAAGCCATTCGCAGTGCCGTTTTCCATGAGAGAATGTCGATTATTGAACGAGATCGCGCGGCGGCTTATTTTGCAGATACTGATAATGGCGCACAAGTTTTACTGAGTTCAAGCATTGGTTCTGAAGGCAGAAATTTCCAATTTGCTTGTCATCTCGTACTCTTCGATTTACCAGAAAATCCTGACTTACTTGAGCAATGTATTGGCCGTTTAGATCGCATCGGGCAAATGCGAGACGTACAAATTTATGTACCCTGCCTATCAGGTTCTGCACAGCAAGATTTAGCACGTTGGTATCATGAAGGATTAAATGCTTTTGAACAAACTTGCCCTATTGGTATGGCATTGTTTGAACAATATGAAACTTTATTAAAAGTGCGGTCAGAAAATAAAGCAGATTTTGAGCAACTCATTCTCCAAACGCAAAAACAAGCAAAAGCATTGCGTTTAGCCTTGGAAAAAGGTCGTGATCGTTTGTTAGAATTAAATTCTAATGGTGGTGAAAAAGCACAACGACTTGCGGCAGAAATTGCTCAAACAGATAATTCGCCACAATTAGTCGATTTTGTACTGAATTTATTTGATATTATTGGCCTAGAACAAGATGATTTAGGTGAAAACAGCATTGTTATCACACCAACGGGCACCATGCTTGTTCCTGATTTCCCAGGACTAAAAGAAGAAGGTGTCACAGTAACCTTTGACCGACAACTTGCCCTTGCTCGTGAGGAATTAGAATTTCTTACCTGGGATCATCCAATGATACGTCAAGGCATTGATTTAATCGCTTCTAGTGACATTGGCAAAGCGTCGATGGCATTATTAGTTAATAAACAGCTACCTGCAGGCACTCTTTTGGTTGAATTGATTTATGTGATTGAAAGCCAATCACCAAAAGGTTTGCAACTAAATCGTTTTCTTCCGCCTACACCTGTTCGATTATTACTGGATAGCAAAGGAAACAATCTTGCCGAACAAGTCAACTTTAATACGTTGCAAAATAAACTTAAGCCGCTAAGCAAAGACATTGCGAATAAAATGGTCAAAATGGCTCGTCCAAATATTGAGCAATTAATAAAAATAGGCGATCAAAAAATGACTGAAATCGCACAAGCTAAAATTCAAGAAGCTAGTAGATTGGCAGATCAAACATTGAGCGCTGAGCTCAATAGACTTATAGCCTTGAAAGCAGTAAATAAAAATATTCGCCAAGCGGAAATTAATGTATTAGAAAAACAACGTGTGCTTTCTCTGGAAGAGTTAAGTAAAGCAAGCTGGCGGTTAGATAGCCTTCGGGTAATAATGACAAACAAGGAATAATATGGCACTTATTGAATACCATCCCCCTTTAGAACCGTATTTAGATATTATCTACCAAGATAATCATATCTGCGTGGTAAATAAACCAAGCGGTTTACTTTCAGTTCCTGGCAATCAACCTGAATACTATGACAGTGCTATGAGCCGGGTGAAAGAGAAATTTGGATTTTGTGAACCCGCACACCGTTTAGATATGGCCACTAGTGGGATTATTCTGTTTGCATTAAGTAAAGCAGCAGATAAAGAGTTGAAACGTCAATTTCGTGAACGTGAGCCCAAAAAATATTATCAAGCGTTAGTGTGGGGGCACTTAGAACAAGATCGTGGGGAAATTAATCTTCCCATGATTTGTGATTGGGAAAATCGCCCGCGTCAACGCATTGATTTTGTATTTGGTAAAAGAGCGGTCACGTTTTATGAAGTTCTAGAAAGATTACCGACTAACTGCACTCGAGTTAAACTGACACCAATCACAGGACGTTCACATCAACTACGTTTACATACACTCGCACTAGGACATCCTATTTTAGGTGACAAATTTTATTCTCACCCACAAGCTAAAGCGATGTCACCTCGCCTATGCTTACATGCAGAAGAACTTACGATTACTCATCCTATTACAGGTGAAAAAATGACATTCAGAGCTGAAGCTGAATTCTAGAAAAAGAAATATAAAAAAGGCTCACATTAGTGAGCCTTTTCATTTTATAACAAATTATTATTCCGCTGCTGCTTCTGCAACTTCTGGACGATCAACTAACTCAATGTATGCCATTGGAGCGTTGTCACCTGCACGGAAACCACATTTTAAGATACGGGTGTAACCACCTGCACGTTGAGCAAAACGTGGACCTAATTCATTGAATAATTTCGCAACAGTTTCGATGTTACGAGTACGAGCGAATGCTAAACGACGGTTTGCAACGCTATCTTCTTTTGCTAATGTAATTAACGGTTCAACTACACGACGTAATTCTTTAGCTTTTGGTAAAGTAGTCTTGATGATTTCATGACTAACTAAAGCACTTGCTAAGTTACGGAACATCGCTTGGCGATGGCTGCTATTACGGTTTAGTTGACGACCACTCTTACGATGGCGCATGATCTTATCCTTCTCAGAAAAATCTTAACCTATGACCAAACTAGTCTTCAGCAATACTTGCTGGTGGCCAATTCTCAAGGCGCATACCAAGTGACAAGCCACGTGAAGCGAGAACGTCTTTAATTTCAGTAAGAGATTTCTTACCAAGATTAGGCGTTTTTAATAACTCAACTTCTGTACGTTGTACTAAGTCACCGATATAGTGAATTGTTTCTGCTTTCAAACAGTTAGCAGAACGAACTGTCAACTCTAAGTCATCAACAGGACGTAATAAAATCGGATCGAATTCCGGTTTTTCTTCCTTGACTTCAGGTTGACGAACATCACGCAAATCAACGAATGCATCGAGTTGCTCTGCTAAAATTGTTGCTGCACGACGAATTGCTTCTTCCGGATCAATAGTCCCGTTAGTTTCTAACTCGATAACTAGTTTATCTAAGTCAGTACGTTGTTCAACACGTGCTGCTTCAACATTGTAAGCAATACGGTCAACCGGGCTATAACAAGCGTCTACTAATAAACGACCGATTGGACGATCTTCATTTTGTGAATGAGTACGAGCAGATGCCGGTACATAACCTCTACCACGTTGAACACGAATACGCATATTGATAGATGCGTTTTCGTCTGTTAAGTGACAGATTACATGTGATGGATTAACAATCTCAACATCACCATCGTGGGTGATATCTGCTGCAACAACAGGGCCAATTCCAGATTTATTTAATGTCAGAATAACATCATCTTTATTCTGTACTTTAACCGCTAGACCTTTAAGGTTTAAAAGAACTTCAAGAATATCTTCCTGAACACCTTCTTTACTACTATATTCGTGCAGTACGCCATCAATTTCTACTTCAGTTACAGCACAACCTGGCATTGAAGACAGAAGGATACGACGTAATGCATTCCCTAGAGTATGACCAAAGCCACGCTCTAACGGTTCTAAGATCACCTTAGCATGAGTAGAGCTAATTTGCTCGATATCTACTAAGCGTGGCTTTAAAAATTCTGTAACAGAACCCTGCATTTTATCCTCTCTTTGCTTTTAAGCTTAACTATTATTTAGAGTAAAGCTCAACGATCAGATGTTCGTTAATGTCTGCTGATAAATCAGAACGTTCAGGAACACGTTTGAACACACCTTCCATTTTTGCAGAATCAACTTCTAACCAAGTTGGTTTTTCTCTTTGTTCTGCTAATTCTAATGATGCTTTAATACGTGCTTGTTTTTTAGATTTCTCACGAACAGCAACAACATCATTTACAGAAACTTGGAAAGATGGGATATTTACAACACGACCATTTACGACAATCGCTTTGTGGCTCACTAATTGACGAGCTTCTGCGCGAGTTGCAGCAAATCCCATGCGATAAACAACGTTATCCAATCTACCTTCTAATAATACTAGTAAGTTTTCACCAGTATTACCTTTTAAACGGTTTGCTTCTTTATAGTAGTTACGGAATTGACGTTCTAAAATACCATAGATACGACGAACTTTTTGTTTTTCACGTAATTGACTACCATAGTCAGACAAACGCGGTTTACGAGCACCGTGTTGACCTGGTGCTGTATCAATTTTACATTTTGAATCAATCGCACGCACACCTGATTTAAGAAATAAATCAGTGCCTTCACGACGGCTGAGCTTGAGTTTAGGGCCCAAATATCTTGCCATTTTCTTTCTCCAACTATCCTATTACGCCATTAAACACGACGTTTTTTCGGTGGACGACAACCGTTATGAGGAATCGGAGTCACATCAGTGATGTTCGTGATACGGAAACCCGCTGCATTTAATGCACGGATTGTTGATTCACGACCCGGACCCGGACCTTTAACCATAACTTCCAAGTTCTTTAAGCCGAATTCTTTAACGATTTCAGCACAACGTTCTGCAGCAACTTGTGCAGCGAACGGGGTAGATTTACGAGAACCACGGAAACCTGAACCACCTGCTGTAGCCCAAGCTAAAGCATTACCTTGACGGTCAGTAATGGTAACGATTGTGTTATTGAAAGATGCGTGAATGTGTGCTACGCCATCTACAACTTGTTTTTTTACACGTTTACGTGCACGAACTGGTGTTTTAGCCATTCTTTATTTACCCCGACTATTTTTTGATCGGCTTACGTGGACCCTTACGGGTACGCGCATTAGTTTTAGTACGTTGACCACGTACCGGTAAACTACGACGATGACGTAAACCACGGTAACAACCTAAGTCTAAAAGACGTTTGATGTTTAGTGTTACTTCACGACGTAAGTCACCTTCAACGGTAAATTTACCAACTTCGTCACGCAGTTTGTCAATCTGCTCTTCAGACAATTCGCTGATCTTAACATCTTCAGCAATACCCGCTGCAGCACAAATGCTTTTAGAACGAGTTTTACCGATACCGTAAATTGCAGTTAAAGCGATTACAGCGTGTTTGTGATCAGGAATGTTAATGCCTGCAATACGGGCCACTATGCACTCCTATTATTTTAACTAATTTGGTATTCTGATCTTGAAAAGCCCGTTTTCAGGATACTCAAACAGAATACCAAGGACATAAATGAGTTGAGTAGTATAACTACTCAACCGGTTCTTTGCAAGAAGAAATGTTAATTAACCTTGACGTTGTTTGTGTTTAGGGTCGCTGCATAATACGCGAACAACACCTTCACGTTTAACAATTTTACAGTTACGACACATCTTCTTAACGGAAGCACGAACTTTCATTGCTTATCCTTTTTACTTAAATGAACAATTACTGTCCAAAACCTTTAAGGTTTGCTTTTTTTAACGCAGATTCATATTGAGACGACATTAAGTGACTCTGAACTTGCACGATAAAATCCATAATTACAACAACAACGATTAATAAGGAAGTACCACCGAAGTAGAATTTAACATCCCATGCTGATGTCATAATGTAAGGGACTAAACATACGAACGTTACATAAAGACCGCCAATTAATGTTAAGCGAGTCATTACTTTATCAATGTAACGAGATGTTTGTTCACCTGGTCTAATTCCTGGGATAAATGCACCAGATTTTTTTAGATTATCTGCTGTATCACGTGGATTATATTGCATTGCAGTGTAGAAGAAACTGAAGAAAATAATCGCTACCGCATAAACAAGAAGATATAAAGGTTGTCCAGGATTCAACAACATTGATAAGTCATTTAACCACTCAAACTTATCATTCTGACCAAACCATTGTGTCAATGTAGCAGGGAATAAAATAATGCTTGAAGCAAAAATTGCTGGCATTACGTTTGCCATATTAACTTTTAATGGTAAGTGAGTTGAATGACCACCTAAAATTTGACGTCCTTGTTGACGCTTAGCATATTCAACACGAATTCTACGTTGTCCACGTTCTACGAAGACAACAAAGTAAGTTACTGCAAAAACAATAGCAGCGATTAGTAGAAGAACTAAAGGATGCATTTGTCCTTGACGAGCTTGCTCAACAGTTTCGATGATTGCATGTGGCAATCCTGCAACAATACCACCAAAAACAAGAATTGAGATACCGTTACCAATACCTCTTTCAGTAATTTGCTCACCTAACCACATTAAGAACATGGTTCCGGTAACAAGACTCACTACTGCAGTGAAGTAAAAAGTAAAACCGATATTTGGCACTAATTGTGGCAACATATTCGGTAAACCGGTAGAAATTGCGATAGCTTGGATAGTAGCAAAAACCACCGTTGCATAACGAGTATACTTGGTGATTTTTCTTTGTCCTGCAGCGCCTTCTTTTTTCAATTCTGCTAAAGCAGGTGAAACCGTAGCAAGCAATTGCATTACGATAGATGCCGAGATATACGGCATGATACCTAATGCTAAAATTGATGCTCGGCTCAATGCACCACCAGAGAACATGTTTAACATATCAATGATGGTGCCTTTTTGTTGTTCAACTAATTGAGCTAGCACGGCGGCATCAATACCAGGAAGCGGAATAAAAGAACCAATACGATAAACGATAAGTGCACCTAATACAAAAAGCAATCTGCTTTTTAGTTCACCAGTACCACTATTAGTACTTCTGCTTTGATAACCTGGTTGTTTAGCCATTTGCTAATTATTCCTCAACTGAACCGCCAGCAGCTTCGATTGCTGCTTTTGCACCTTTAGTTACACGTAAACCACGTACAGTAACTGCAGATTTCACTTCACCAGCTAAGATAACTTTAGCGAATTGAATATCTTTAGTTAAAATGTTTGCAGCTTTTAATGCTTCTAAAGTGACAACATTTCCTTCAACTTTTGTTAATTCGTTTAAACGAACTTCAGCAGTTACCGCTGATTTCATTGAAGTGAAACCAAATTTTGGTAAACGACGGTATAATGGCATTTGGCCACCCTCGAAACCACGACGAACACCGCCGCCAGTACGAGATTTTTGACCTTTATGACCACGACCACCAGTTTTTCCTAAACCTGAACCAATACCACGACCAAGGCGTTTTGCGCTGTGCTTAGCACCTTCAGCCGGAGATAGAGTATTTAAACGCATTCTCTTACTCCTCCACTTTAACCATGTATGAAACTTGGTTAATCATACCACGTACTGCCGGAGTATCGATTAACTCAACAGTATGGTGCATATGGCGAAGACCAAGACCACGCAAGGTAGCTTTGTGCTTCGGTAAACGAGCAATTGAGCTACGAACTTGAGTTACTTTAATAGTTTTAGCCATTATCAATTACCCCAAAATTTCATCAACGGTTTTGCCACGTTTAGCAGCAACCATTTCTGGTGATTTCATATTTGCTAATGCATCAATAGTTGCACGAACAACGTTGATTGGGTTGGTTGAACCATACGCTTTAGAAAGAACGTTACGTACACCAGCAACTTCTAACACTGAACGCATTGCACCACCTGCGATGATACCTGTACCTTCGCTAGCTGGTTGCATAAATACGCGAGAACCAGTGTGAACACCTTTAACTGGGTGTTGTAATGTACCTTCATTTAAAGCGACATTAATCATATTGCGACGTGCTTTTTCCATCGCTTTTTGGATCGCTGCCGGAACTTCGCGAGCTTTACCATAACCAAAACCTACGCGACCGTTACCATCGCCTACTACTGTTAAAGCAGTAAAGCTCATAATACGACCACCTTTTACAGTTTTTGATACACGGTTTACTGCGATTAGCTTCTCTTGCAGTTCACCAGCTTGTTTTTCGATGTTTGACATCTCAATTTACCTCATTAGAACTGTAGACCAGCTTCACGTGCAGCGTCCGCTAAAGTTTGGACACGACCATGATATTTAAAACCGGAACGGTCAAAAGCAACGTCTTTAACGCCTTTTGCTAATGCGCGCTCAGCAACAAGTTTACCTACTACTGCTGCGGCATCTTTATTACCGGTATATTTAACTTGCTCACGAATTGCTTTTTCAACAGTTGAAGCAGCGGCAAGCACTTCTGAACCGTTTGGTGCAATAACTTGTGCGTAGATATGACGCGGAGTACGGTGAATAACTAGACGAGTTACACCTTGCTCTCTCATCATATGACGTGCACGAGCTGCACGACGGATACGAGCTGATTTCTTATCCATAGTGTTACCTTAATTATTTCTTCTTAGCCTCTTTCATACGTACTACTTCATCAGAGTAACGTACACCTTTACCTTTATAAGGTTCAGGACGGCGATAAGCACGAATATCTGCTGCAACTTGACCAATTAACTGCTTGTCAGCACCTTTTAAAACGATTTCCGTTTGTGAAGGGCATTCTGCAGTAATACCTGCTGGTAAAGTGTGCTCCACAGGGTGAGAGAAACCTAAGCTTAATGCAACTACGTTGCCTTTAACTTGAGCTCTGTAACCAACACCCACTAGTTGTAATTTCTTAGTGAAGCCTTCAGTAACACCGATAACCATTGCATTAACTAATGCACGAGCTGTACCCGATTGAGCATTCGCTTCAACAAAACCTTCACGTGGAGTGAAAGTAAATTGACCATTATCTTGTTTAACTTCAACTGAGTGATGAATTGTGCGAGATAACTCGCCATTTTTTCCTTTTACTGTTAATAGCTGACCGTCGAGTTTAACTTCAACGCCGGCAGGAATATTAACAGGTGCCTTTGCAACACGAGACATTTTCCTACCCCTCTATTAAGCTACGTAACAGATGATCTCACCGCCTAAGCCCGCTTGACGAGCTGCACGGTCAGTCATAACACCTTTAGATGTAGAAATTACAGCAACACCTAAACCACCCATAACTTTTGGTAATTCGTCTTTACGTTTGTAAATACGAAGACCTGGACGGCTTACACGTTGGATGCTTTCTACAACCGGTTTGCCTTGGAAATATTTTAAAGTAATTTCCAATTCAGGTTTTGCACCTTCTAAAACTTTAACGCTTTCGATATAACCTTCAGCAGCTAATACGTTGGCAATTGCCACTTTTAGCTTGGAAGAAGGCATATTGATTGCAACTTTGTTCGCAGCTTGACCGTTACGAATACGGGTCAACATATCTGCGATTGGATCTTGCATACTCATTGTACTTTTTCTCCGATTCCAAAATAAAGTGGTATATTACCAGCTCGCTTTTCTAAGGCCAGGGATCTCGCCGCGCATAGCAGCTTCACGAACCTTAATACGGCTTAAACCAAACTTACGTAAAACGCCGTGAGGACGTCCAGTTTGGCGGCAACGGTTACGTTGACGACTAGGGCTAGAATCACGTGGTAAAGTTTGTAATTTTAACACTGCATTCCAACGATCTTCGTCAGAGGCATTGACATCAGAAATGATTTTCTTTAATTCTGCACGTTTAGCGAAGAATTTTTCAGCCAATTTAACGCGTTTTACATCGCGTGCTTTCATTGATTGTTTTGCCATTATAACCTGCCTTATTTACGGAATGGGAAATTAAAGGCAGCAAGTAGTGCTTGACCTTCTTCATCATTCTTAGCAGTAGTTGTGATAGTGATATCTAAACCACGTACACGATCTACTTTATCGTAATCGATTTCAGGGAAGATGATTTGTTCACGCACACCCATGCTGTAGTTACCACGACCATCAAATGATTTCGCACTTAAACCGCGGAAGTCACGAATACGTGGAACAGCAATTGTAATTAAACGTTCAAAGAACTCCCACATACGCTCACCGCGTAGTGTTACTTTACAACCGATTGGATATCCCTGACGGATTTTAAAGCCAGCAACAGATTTACGAGCTTTAGTTACTAAAGGTTTTTGACCGCTAATTGCTGCTAAGTCCGCTACTGCGTTGTCTAGCAATTTCTTATCGGTCAATGCTTCACCCACACCCATATTCAGGGTAATCTTTTCGATTCGTGGGACTTGCATGACAGATTTGTAGCCGAATTTATTTTTTAACTCGTTTACTACTTGATCTCTGTAGTAATCATGCAGTTTCGCCATCGCATTACTCCAGTTTGTTAGATAATTTCATTGTTAGATTTGAAGAAACGTACTTTTTTGCCGTCTTCGAATCTAAAACCTACACGGTCAGCTTTGTTTGTTTTTGGATTGAAAATCGCAACGTTAGAAGCATCAATAGCCGCTTCTTTTTTCACTAAACCACCAGCTTGTCCTAAAGCAGGAACTGGTTTTTCATGTTTAGTGATGATGTTGATACCTTCAACAAACACTTTACCGTTTGGTAACACTTTAGTTACCTTGCCACGCTTGCCTTTGTCTTTACCGGCAAGTACGATTACTTCATCGTTTTGACGAATTTTTGCAGCCATTTCTCACTTCTCCTTACAGTACTTCTGGTGCCAAAGAAATGATCTTCATGAATTTCTCAGAACGAAGTTCACGAGTCACCGGTCCAAAAATACGAGTACCGATTGGTTGCTCTGTGTTATTGTTTAAAATTACACAAGCGTTACCATCGAAGCGAATGACTGATCCGTCTGGGCGACGAACACCCTTCTTGGTGCGCACAACAACTGCTTTTAATACATCACCTTTTTTAACTTTACCGCGTGGAATTGCTTCTTTCACAGTAACTTTGATGATATCACCAATAGCAGCATAACGACGGTGCGATCCACCTAGAACCTTGATACACATTACGCTGCGGGCACCAGAGTTATCAGCAACATCCAGCATAGTCTGTTCTTGGATCATATTTTATGCTCCGTTAAGTTAATAATACACCCTTGCGGGACGAACCTATCCATGCCTTATAAAGATATATGGCGGATAGGTGGCGGAGTTTACCAAAATCAAGCTATAAACGCAATCAAAATTTATACTTAAGTTAGCGTATTTAAAGTGCGGTCAAATTTTCATGACTTTTTAGCAAGTCTTGGAAAGAAAAAAGCCAACGGTATAAACCATTGGCTTTTATTTTTTAACTTGTTAATTAAGCAATAACTGCTTTCTCAACAACACGAACTAAAGTCCAAGATTTGGTTTTAGAGAGAGGACGACATTCGCGAATCTCTACTACATCACCTAATTTGGCTTCGTTGTTCTCATCGTGTACATGTAATTTAGTTGTACGACGGATAAATTTACCGTATAACGGATGTTTTACCTTACGTTCAATAGCAACAACGAAAGATTTTTCCATTTTGTCGCTAACAACTTTACCTTGTACGCTACGAATTTTATCAGTCATTACTCACCCGCCTTCTCAGTTAAAATGGTTTTAACACGTGCGATATCACGACGCACTTGTTTAGCCTGATGGGTTTGTTGAAGCTGACCGGTGGCTGTTTGCATACGCAATTTGAATTGTTCACCTAAAAGGTTCACTAACTCATTATTCAGCTCTTCAACACTTTTTATACGTAAATCTTGAGCTTTCATTACATCACCGTCTTAGTTACGAAGGTAGTCTTGATTGGCAATTTAGCAGCTGCTAATGCAAATGCTTGTCTTGCGATCTCTTCTGACACACCATCCATTTCATAAAGTACTTTACCCGGTTGGATTAAGGCTACCCAGTACTCAACGTTACCTTTACCTTTACCCATACGGACTTCTAATGGTTTTTCAGTAATTGGTTTATCTGGGAAAACACGGATCCAGATCTTACCTTGACGTTTAACTGCACGTGTCATTGCACGACGAGCCGCTTCAATTTGACGAGCGGTTAAACGACCACGACCAACTGCTTTTAACCCGAATGTACCGAAGCTAACTTCAGTACCACCCGCGATACCACGGTTACGGCCTTTGTGAACTTTACGGAATTTTGTACGTTTTGGTTGCAACATTTAGCGTTTCTCCTTACTTACGACCTTTGCCACGTGGAGCCTTTTTAGGCTTGTCGGCAGGTTGTTGTTCTGATTGCGCAACTGCAGCCATTCCACCCAAAATTTCACCTTTGAAGATCCATACTTTAACGCCGATTACGCCGTATGTAGTATGAGCTTCTGCAGTGTTATAATCGATGTCCGCACGAAGAGTATGTAGAGGTACACGACCTTCACGATACCATTCAGAACGTGCGATTTCTGCACCACCTAAACGACCGCTAACTTCAACTTTGATACCTTTAGCACCTAAACGCATTGCGCTTTGTACCGCACGTTTCATAGCTCGGCGGAACATTACACGACGTTCTAATTGAGAAGCGATGCTGTCTGCAACTAATTTTGCATCTAATTCCGGTTTTTTCACTTCAGCAATGTTGATTTGAGCCGGAACGCCAGCGATTTGAGATACTGCGTTACGTAATTTTTCAACATCTTCACCTTTTTTACCGATAACGATACCAGGGCGAGCTGTGTGAATTGTTACACGAATACTTTTCGCTGGACGCTCAATAGTAATACGTGAAACCGAAGCGTTTGCTAATTCTTTAGTTAAGAATTTGCGTACTTTGAAGTCACCGTCAAGATTGTCGGCGAAATCTTGTGTATTCGCGAACCAAGTAGAGTTCCAAGGTTTTACAATACCTAGGCGAATACCATTTGGATTTACTTTTTGACCCATTGCTATTCCTCTACTTATTAACGATCTGACACAACCACAGTGATGTGGCTAGTACGTTTTAAAATACGATCTGCACGACCTTTAGCACGTGGCATAACACGTTTCATGCTAGGACCTTCGTCAACGAAGATTTTAGCAACTTTAAGATCATCGATATCTGCACCATCATTATGCTCTGCGTTAGCAATAGCAGACTCTAATACTTTTTTCACTAAAGCCGCAGCTTTTTTGTTAGTAAAAGTTAAGATTTCTAATGCTTGCGCAACTTTTTTACCACGAATTAAATCGGCAACTAAGCGAGCTTTTTGGGCAGAAGTGCGAGCGTAACGATGTTTTGCGATAGTTTCCATCTATTTACCTCTTATTTCTTAGCTTTCTTATCTGCCGCGTGACCGCGGTATGTACGAGTCGGTGCAAATTCACCTAATTTATGGCCGATCATTTCATCAGATACATAAACAGGAACGTGCTGACGACCATTATGGACTGCGATGGTCAATCCGATCATTGAAGGAATGATCATTGAACGACGGGACCAAGTTTTGATTGGTTTTTTATCCCCGCTTTCCACCGCCTTCTCTACCTTCTTCAACAAGTGTAGGTCAAGGAAAGGACCTTTCTTGAGAGAACGTGGCATGGCTTATCCTCTTATTAATTTAAATTATTTGCCACGACGACGTACGATATATTTATCAGTACGTTTGTTGTGACGAGTTTTCTTACCTTTAGTTTGAACGCCCCAAGGAGTTACTGGGTGTTTACCAAAGTTACGACCTTCACCACCACCGTGTGGGTGATCTACTGGGTTCATTGCAGTACCACGAACTGTAGGGCGAATACCTCTCCAGCGGTTAGCACCAGCTTTACCCAATACGCGAAGCATATGTTCTGAGTTACCAACTTCACCGATTGTAGCAACACATTCAGCTAATACTTTACGCATTTCGCCTGAACGTAAACGTAAAGTTACGTAGTTGCCTTCACGAGCGATGATTTGTACATAAGCACCAGCAGAACGAGCGATTTGACCGCCTTTACCTGGTTTTAATTCAACGTTATGTACTGTTGAACCAACTGGGATATTACGCATTGGTAATGAGTTACCCACTTTAATTGGTGAGTTAACGCCAGATTGGATTTGATCGCCAACTGACAAACCTTTAGGTGCTAAGATATAACGGCGTTCACCATCTTTATAAAGCACTAAAGCAATGTTAGCTGAACGGTTTGGATCATATTCTAAACGTTCAACAACCGCTGGGATATCTAACTTGTTACGTTTGAAATCGATTAAACGGTAATGTTGTTTATGACCACCACCGATGTGGCGAGTGGTAATACGACCATAATTGTTACGACCACCAGTTTTAGATTTAGTATCTAGAAGAGGCGCGTAAGGTTTACCCTTGTATAATTCAGGGTTCACGATTTTAACAACGTGACGACGACCAGCGGAGGTCGGCTTACATTTAACGATAGCCATTCTCTAATTTCCTCCGATTACTCTGCACTGTCCACGAAGTCCAAGTTTTGGCCTTCGGCTAAAGTTACATAAGCTTTTTTCCAGTCGCTGCGACGACCCATTTTGTTACCACGGCGTTTAGTTTTACCTTTAACAACCACAGTACGAACTGAGTCAACTTTTACTTCAAATAATTGAGCAACAGCAGCAGCAATTTCAGCTTTGTTCGCATCTAAAGCAACTTTAAGTACAACAGTGTTAGATTTTTCAGCATTGTTAGTTGCTTTTTCAGAGATGTGCGGTGCACGTAGCACGCTTAGCAAACGTTCTTGACTCATGCTAGGATCTCCTCAATTTGTTTCACAGCATCAACAGTAACAATCACTTTATCGAAAGCGATTAAGCTAACTGGATCGATACCTTGAACATCACGTACATCAACTTTATATAAGTTACGTGCCGCTAAGAATAGATTTTCATCTAAACTTGCTGTGATAATTAACGCATCTTCAACTGCTAAATCTTTTAATTTTTGTACTAATACTTTAGTTTTTGGTGCATCTAATTCGAATTTTTCAACAACAACCAAACGGTCTTGACGAACTAATTCAGAAAGAATGCTTTTGATAGCACCACGGTACATTTTCTTGTTCACTTTTTGGTTGTGATCTTGTGGTTTTGCCGCGAAGGTTGTACCACCAGAACGCCAGATTGGTGATTTGATATCACCAGAACGAGCACGACCTGTACCTTTTTGACGCCAAGGTTTTTTACCTGAACCAGACACTTCAGCACGAGTTTTTTGCGCACGAGTACCTTGACGAGCACCTGCTGCATAAGCAACAACAACTTGGTGAATCAAAGCTTCGTTAAACTCACGTCCGAAGGTAGTTTCAGAAACAGTTAGTGCGTTTGCACCTACAACTTGTAATTCCATCTCTATCTCCTAGACTTATGCTTTAACTGCCGGCTTAACGATAACATCGCCATTGATAGCACCAGGTACAGAACCTTTTACTAATAGCAATTTACGCTCAGCATCTACACGAACAACTTCAAGTGATTGAACGGTTACACGCTCAGCACCTAAATGTCCTGCCATTTTTTTACCTTTAAACACACGACCTGGAGTTTGGTTTTGACCAATAGAACCAAGTACACGATGTGATAAAGAGTTACCGTGTGTAGCATCTTGAGTACGGAAGTTCCAACGTTTAACACCACCTTGGAAACCTTTACCTTTAGAAGTACCAGTAACATCTACTTTTTTAACATCTGCAAAGATGTCAACATTGATTTCTTGACCTAAAGTGAATTCTTCACCTTCAGTACGAAATTCCCATAAACCGCGACCAGCTTCAACACCTGCTTTCACGAAATGGCCTGCTTCAGGTTTAGTTACACGATTCGCTTTTTTAGAACCAGTAGTAACTTGAACTGCAGTATAGCCATCGTTTTCAAGAGTTTTAACTTGAGTTACGCGGTTGGCTTCGATTTCGATAACGGTAACTGGTACAGAAACACCGTCTTCATTGAAGATACGGGTCATACCAACTTTACGACCGACTAAACCAATCATTGTAATAACCTCTTAATTAACCTAGGCTGATCTGCACGTCCACGCCGGCAGCCAAATCTAAACGCATTAATGCATCAACAGTTTTTTCTGTTGGCTCTACGATATCTACTAAACGTTTGTGTGTACGAATTTCGTATTGGTCACGCGCGTCTTTGTTCACGTGTGGAGAAATCAACACGGTGAAACGCTCTTTACGAGTTGGTAAAGGGATTGGACCACGAACTTGTGCACCAGTACGTTTAGCTGTTTCTACGATCTCCGCAGTAGATTGATCGATCAAACGGTGATCGAAAGCTTTTAAGCGGATACGGATTCTTTGGTTCTGCATTAGACCAGAGCTCCAATAAAATTTAGCTAATAAAAAACTAACACCAATCACAATTCTAACTTCAAAATAGAAAAGGAGGTGTAAGTTACCTGTTATATAGTCTCCAAATCGGAAACATTGTTAGCATTACATATCGTAATACTCGTTTAATAAATGATTACATTAAACGGCTTCTATAAAAAGCCTGCAAATTCTACCGAAACCCATTAGGCTTTGCAAGTATTTTCTCTATATTTATCATCACCTAAAAGGTGCGGTCAGTTTGCTCAATAAAAACGCGCCCCAAAACAACCGCACTTTTACCGCCTTAAAGCAAAAAAGAAACCCGACATCATGTCGGGTTTCATCTTTATAGGTTGTTGTAAATTACCATTGATAACCTACACCAACACCACCACCTACATCACCTTGGGTATTGGCGTTACCTTGTAGTTTCAAGATCAATTTACCATTATCACTTGAACGGGAATATCCCACCGCAAAGGCATTTTGTCCTTTAAAGGTACCGCCGGCTACCGCCACCATGGATTTACCCGGAATGTACACTTGCGGTAAGCTTGCCGCGGCGTTAGCACCGGCAACCCCGGCACGAGCTTCACGATTGACCTTACCAAGGCGATTATTCATATTATGAATATCATTTTTCAACCCGCCCAATTGGCTTACATTCACAGCATCTGTTGGATTCACACCGGCAGCGACGTTAGTAATGCGGGTTGCAGAACCATCCGCTTTCGCCACCTTCATGCCATCTGCCGAAGAGGTGATTTGCGTTGCATTATTGCCCTCACCAACCGTTAACGTATTACCCACATTAGCATTGGTAAAGGTTGCATTTTCTGTGGTAGAAATCGTAAAGGTTGTACCTTCTTGTTTAATAGCAATATTTTTACCGGATGCATAAGTAACGACATCGCCCGGTTTTACCCTCGTTTTCTTGCTGTTCGCTGCAGTATTAGCCACAAACTGATCAACATGTTCACCGGTGGTCACCTCAAAATTGGTAAGGTTGTTCATGACATCATCGCTAACCGTTAATGCACCGTCATTATTGACCGTAACGGTTTTACCGTCAGTTTTAGCCTCAATCACATTACCCTTAACAGTAACACCATTTTTACCGATGTAATTACCGGCAATTTGTTTAATTTTCTTATTCGGGTTGTTTGGATCGGTAACTTCTTTCATCACTACCGTGCTACCATCAACATTGACATCATAAGAAACGTTGGTTTGTCCGTTTTCAACCGCTACATTTGCCGTAGTACCGTTACCATTGACAAAATTCACTTGGTTGCCGGCACCGATCTTGCCTTGTGCTACACCGGCATTATCACCAACTTTCCAATAAGTGGCATTAATCGCATTTGCTACATCAGAAGCTGTCACTAAACCACCTTCCGTTGGCACCGCCAATTTGCCGTTTTCTGCCGGATTATTGGCGTCTGTTACCGTCGCCGGCAATGCTGTAGTGTTGACATTTACGGTGTAAATCTTTTGATTATTGCTACCGGTATCGCTTGTCACATTAACCTGATTTCCGGCAACAACTTCCGTTTTCGCTGCATTTTTCGCTGCATTAAGTTGAGACACATTCACGGCATCCGTCATTTTCTCACCGGCAGCGACGTTCGTAATGCGGGTTGCAGAGCCATCCGCTTTCGCCACCTTCATGCCATCTGCCGAAGAGGTGATTTGCGTTGCGTTATTGCCCTCACCAACAGTTAATGTGCTATTCACATTAGCATTAGTAAACGTTACATTCTCTGTAGTAGAAACAGTGAAATTTGCACCGTTTTGTTGTAATTTAATATTTTTACCGGCGATATAATTAACGGTCTCACCCGGTTTAACTAATTGCTCGGATGTACCTTCAACTTCACCACCATTTGCCGTTGCAGTGGCTTTCCAACCGGAATTATTAATAGCATTAGCCACAGTTGTCGCATTGACTAATTTATCGCCATCTGTCGGTGTAGTAACCTTACCATCAGTATTGCTTAATTCTGTGGTATTCACTTTAACGCCAAAGCCATTGTTGGTTGGTGTCACAGTAATGGTGTTATCCGTATTTTCAACTTTCACAGAAGGCAATGCAGACTTATTCACCGATAATTTACCGTTGGCATCTTTCACAATCGTATCGTTATCGTAAGCTACATCATAGGCAACCTTTGTCACACCGCCTTCAGTTTTAACAGTTGCAGTGGTTGCATTACCGTTTACGAAATTGACCTGATTGCCCGCACCAACATTGGCTTTTACCGTTCCTTCGTTATCGCCAACTTTCCAGAATACGGAATTAATCGCCTCCGCAACATTACCTACTGTCGCCACTTTGTCTTTTTCGGCAGCATCTACGCTGACTTTACCCGCTTCGTTACCGGTTGTTGGCGCGGCCGTAATATTACCGGTATTTACAGAAACGCCTTCATCCGTCACCTTAATAGTCGTACCGTTTGGTTTCACATTAAAGGTCACGGTGGAATCACCTGTTGTCGCATCACGAACGCCTACAGATTCGGTGCCCTTTCCATTAATAAAATTCACCGTATCATAAGGTTTTACAAAATCCACCGCACTTCCATTTGCTTGCAAATTCCAACCGGCATTTAAAACATCACCAAGGGTCGCAGCATGATTATATTGATTTTCTTTTAAGCGTGGCGCAGTTTGAGCCGTGGTGATCGTTGCTGCAGTACCATCTTTCGGATTGATTGTAGTATTGAATGTATCCGGCAACGTACTTTTAATATTCGCCAATGTCATAGGAGAAGTCACAGAATTGCTTCCATCATTCATGGACGCAATCACATCCGCATTTGGCACAACGGTTGAAGTAACATTACCCGCATCATCTAACTCATAGAATTTGCCATCCGGTTTTTTCACCGCTTTTTTGCCATTTACTGTGGTATAAACCACCGGCATTTGATCACGCAAACCGCTTGCCACTAAATATAATTGACTACCATTGATAGCATCAGTAGAGGTTGCGCTAATTTGACCGGCAGCAACATTTACTAACTGACGCTCTTTTCCTGCATCGCCTAAACTGACCACGCTAGCCGTATTATTCGCAGCAAAACCGGAATAATAAACGCCGTTTACGGTGGCTTCATTGCTTGCAACTGCTGCTTTTGTCACAGAATTTGCCCCTAAAGCAACGGCATTAGCATGGCTCGCAGTGGTGTTTGCACCAAGGGAAATAGCCGCTTCGGCAGAAGCATTAGCAGTATGACCGCTTGCCATTGCATAATTCGCACTCGCTTTAGCCGAAGAGCCACTTGCTAAGGAATACCATGCTCCAGTGGCGGTACTTGCATTGACACCCAACGCGGTTGAATGAGGCCCCGCTGCATTGGCAAAAGCACCTAGCGCGGTTGAATTGGTGTTTGTTGAGTTAGAATCCATACCAATCGAAATTGCACCTGAGCCATTTGCATTGGCAGAAGCACCACCCGCATAAGCACCTTGTCCGGCAGATTTACTTAAATAACCAATAGACGTGGATAACCAACCTGATGCTTTGCTTAATCCACCAATTGCGGTTGCACCATTACCACTCGCATTCGCTGACACACCAAACGCCGCATCTTGTCCATTTGATGCTTTTGCACCATCACCCACGGCTAAATCAGATTGTTTCTCTGCAGAAGCCGCGTTACCAATGGCAATCGCATTATTTGCTTTGGTTTTCGCCGAACTACCCATAGCAACCGCATTCTTGCCAGAAGACTTGGATTCAACACCAATGGCAACAGAGCTAAAACTGGTTGTCGCATTAATACCAATAGAGACACCATGAGCTTCTGCATTTGCTCCAACACCTAATGCAGTAGCGCCTTTACCGGCAGCAACCGTATCACGACCAATGGCGATCGCGGCTTCAGAAGCAGGATCTTCCACCCGATTGTCCACCAGTGGGCAATCGGTACAAATCTCACCTTTTAATTTAACTGTCGCATTCTGACCAATTGCAATACCCTCACGAGCACCATAGCCTTCTCCGTTTTTATCTTCAAATGCCACTGACGCGCCTGTTCCAATAGCAACGGAACCCGGCGCTTTGGCTGCATTGTTATTATAATTTGCTTCTCCGCTAATATTGGTATCACTATGCGTTGCTGCAACACTAACGAAATGCTCATTACTTGGTTGAATAGCGCTAGCGCTTGCTTTAAATGGTGCTGCCATCACAGTACCTGGCATAGCTGAACCTAACACCAACAAAGCAGTAGCAACAGCAACAGAAACACCGTCTTCCTTGAAGATACGGGTCACACCAACTTTACGACCGACTAAACCAATCATTGTAATAACCTCTTAATTAACCTAGGCTGATCTGCACGTCCACGCCGGCAGCCAAATCTAAACGCATTAATGCATCAACAGTTTTTTCTGTTGGCTCTTAGCTAATAAAAAACTAACACTAATCACAATTCTAACTTCAAAATAGAAAAGGAGGTGTAAGTTACCTGTTATATAGTCTCCAAATCGGAAACATTGTTAGTATTACATATCGTAATACTCGTTTAATAAATGATCATATTAAACGGCTTTCAATATCTTAAATTCTGTGGATATTACACAAAAACACCTAATTATGCAAGCTTTTTGTTCAATTAATTTCCACAAATAAAAAAGTGCGGTCATTTTCTCGAGTGTTTTTCACCTGAAAAAATGACCGCACTTTATATAAATAAAATTTATAGTTTGTTATCTAACATTGCAATATGTCTTGTTGCGGCAATCCAAGCGCCAACATAACCCATAATCAAGCAGCTTACTAATAAGAAGATTAGCTCACCAACACCTAATCCATTGAGCTCAAATGTAACCGCAAAGATATCCGTCACATATTTCACCGCTGAAGTAAAGTACCCGACAATAAGACTACTAAACAGCGCAGCAAGCAATCCGCCCAACACGGCATAAATCATACCAGTGTAAAGATAAGGACGAAGAATAAATTGATCCGTTGCACCTAATAGTTTCATCACATCAATACTTGCTCGGCTACTATAAACATCCGAGCGAATACTATTTCCGATAACCAGGAATACAGCTATTGTCATTAACACCGTGCAGAAAATTGCCACGTGTGCAAAAAGCCACGAAAGTGCGGTCAATTTTTCCATCCAATCATTATCTAGTCGAACTTCTTGCACGCCTTTAATTTTATTTAAATTTGCGCGTAGCTCAGCTCGTTTTTCTGATTCATTAAACGCTTTAGACGGTTTCACCATCACCACTGCCGGCAATGGGTTGTCATCTAAAATTTCTAACTCTTCACCAAAACCAGACCAACTTTTAAATTCTTTCAAACTGTCTTGACGAGAAACATAATTTAACGATTCCACACCTTCTTGCTGACGGATTTTTTCTACCACTAAGTTAGCATCTTCTTCACTTAAATTTTTATGTAAATAGATCGTGAGTTCGCTTTCCGGATAAAATTGAGTTGTTGCTAAGTGTAAATTTTTCCATAACAAATAGCTCACCGTTGGAATCGTAAGAGACACGGCAAGAACTAAAATTGTTAGCAATGTACCAAATTTACGTTTTACTAAATCGTTCAACACAGAACGCAAAGTATAAGCAGTTTGCACGCCAAAAGAAGCATCAATACGTCTTGTCATTTTTTATCCTTAATAGCGTAAGTAGCCTTGTTCAAGTACAAGACATGGTTTTGGTTTTTGTTGAATTAAATTGATATCGTGTGTCGCAATTAACACCGTCATGCCTAAACGATTAAACTCTTCAAACAGATTGAAAATCCCTAAAGAAAGTTCACCATCTAAGTTACCTGTTGGCTCATCGGCTAATAAAAGTTGCGGTTTATGCACAATGGCACGCGCGATATCCACACGTTGTTGCTCCCCACCTGAAATTTGTGGAGGCATATAATTCGCTTTACTACGTAAGCCCACTCGATCTAGTGCAACCAATGCGCGCGTATGTGCTTCTTTCGGATTCATGCCAGCAATAATCAATGGCAATGCCACATTTTCTGCCACACTACGATCCGTTAATAAACGGTAATCTTGGTGAACCATGCCGATTTGACGACGTAAAAAGGGGATTTCATACTTAGACAAACGCGTAATATCATGGCCATTAAACCAAATATTACCGGCGTTCGCTTTCTCCATACCCATAATCAATTTAAGCAAGGTACTTTTACCCGCGCCTGAATGCCCAACAAGATAAGTCATACTTCCAACAGGAAGATGAAAATTCAAGCCTTGCAAGGCTGGCTGAGTCGCACCGTGATAAGCTTTAGAAACATTTGAAAATCGAATCACTTTATTATTCCTTTTTATTCTTCATTTTCGTGAACGAACAACGCTTCAATAAATTCTTCTGCATTAAATTCACGTAAATCTTCAATCTTTTCACCCACACCAATATAACGAATTGGTAAATTAAACTGATCTGCAATGGCGAAAATTACCCCACCTTTTGCTGTGCCATCTAATTTAGTTAATGTAATACCCGTTAACCCAACCGCTTCATTAAAGAGTTTGGCTTGGCTAATTGCATTCTGTCCTGTACCCGCATCTAAGGTAAGCATGATTTCGTGCGGTGCGGTTTCATCGTATTTTCTCATGACACGAACAATTTTCTTTAATTCATCCATGAGATTATTTTTATTTTGTAAACGGCCTGCCGTATCCGCAATTAAAATATCAATGTTACGTGCCGCGGCAGATTGCATCGCATCAAAAATTACCGATGCCGAATCTGACCCCGTACTTTGTGCCACAACCGGGATATTGTTACGTTCCCCCCATACTTGGAGTTGTTCTACTGCAGCAGCACGGAAGGTATCCCCTGCCGCTAACATGACTGATTTTCCTTCATTTTGGAATTTGCGAGCCAACTTACCAATTGTGGTTGTTTTACCTACACCGTTTACACCCACCATCAAAATGACATAAGGCTTTTTAGTCGTATCAATGACCAATGGTTTTGCAACTGGTTTTAAAATTTCTACCATTTCAACTTTAAGTTGTTGGTAAAGCAATTCCGCATCTTGTAGCTGTTTACGGCTTGCGTGCTCCGTTAAATTCTTAATGATTTTATTGGTTGTTGGCACGCCAATATCGGCAATTAAAAGCTGCTCTTCTAACTCCTCAAACAAATCATCGTCAATCTTTTTACCTAAAAAGAACGCTCGGAAACCTGCACCAATATTTTGTTTAGTTTTGAGTAAACCTTTGACTAAACGACTGAAAAAGCCCCCCTCACTTGGTTTTTCTTGCGTTTCGGTATTAATATCTGAACGAAATTCATCTTTAACATCTTCAACAATTTCAGACTCAATCTCAGCATCAACAACAGGAAGATCTTCAACGACATTATCTTGCTCAATAATGCTTTCTGTTGGTTCTTTCACAGGAAGTGCGGTAGAAATTTCTTCTGTTTTTTCTGTCTCTTCAGCCACTGCCTCAATCACCGGTGTATCTAAAACTGGCTCAATATTGACCGCACTTTCAGGTGAAATCACTTCTTCTACAACAGGTTCAATATGCGCAACAACGGTATTCTCAGCTTTATCCTCTTGCAGCTGTTCCGCTAACTCCTGTAATTCTTCCTGTTCAACTTGTTCTAATTGAACGCTCTCCTCATTGTGAACGATCTCTTCCGTAGGCGAAACGTCGGCAGATTCGACAGATAGCTCCTCAATAATTGGCTCAATTTTTTGTTCTTCTTGCTTTTTATTACGACCAAAAAGAGAGGCCCAAAACCCGCCTTTTTTCTTTTCTTCTGACATAAATTCTTCTCTTAAACACAAATCTGTAAAAAATACTGCCTATTCTAGCAAAAAATCGTCTAAACTAAGCACAATTTTCACTAAAAATCTGTTTCTTTATGAAAAAAATGCAAGTTCAAAATGCCAAAGGCGAAGTTCGAATCATCGCAGGTCTTTGGCGTGGACGAAAATTACCGGTTTTAAATGCGGAAGGTTTGCGCCCTACAGGTGATCGCGTGAAAGAAACCTTATTCAACTGGTTGATGCCTTACATTGTGGATAGCCATTGTCTTGATTGCTTTGCGGGCAGTGGCTCACTTGGTTTTGAAGCCCTTTCTCGTCAAGCGAAACAGGTGACGTTTTTAGAGTTGGATAAAACCGTGGCGAATCAATTAAAGAAAAATTTGCAAACGCTAAAAACGACGAATGAACAAGCTCAAGTAATCAATCAAAATAGCTTAGAATTTTTAAAACAAGTGCAAAATCAACCGCACTTTGATGTGGTATTTTTGGATCCACCTTTTCATTTTGGCTTAGCAGAACAAGCAATTGCACTATTAGAGGAAAAGAATTGGCTCTTACCTCATGCATTGATTTATGTGGAAACAGAAAAAGACAAACCGCTTAGCGCGCCTGATAATTGGCAATTACTAAAAGAAAAAACCACAGGTATGGTGAGTTACCGCCTGTATCAAAAAGATTAGGAAATCATTATGTTAGACATTGTGTTATACGAACCTGAAATTCCACAAAATACGGGAAATATTATTCGTCTTTGTGCCAACACTGGCTTTCGTCTTCATTTAATCGAGCCACTTGGCTTTACCTGGGATGATAAAAAATTACGTCGTTCTGGCTTGGATTATCATGAATTTGCTGAAATCAAAAAACATAAAACCTTTGAAGCCTTTTTAGAAAGCGAAAAACCGAAACGTCTTTTTGCACTCACCACTAAAGGCGGCCCTGCGCATAGCGAAGTGCAATTTGAATTAGGGGATTATTTAATGTTTGGCCCAGAAACCCGTGGTATTCCAATGTCTATTTTGGATAAGATGCCAATGGAACAAAAAATCCGTATCCCAATGACAGCAAATAGCCGCAGTATGAACTTATCTAACTCGGTAGCTGTTGCAGTTTATGAAGCTTGGCGACAACTTGGTTACGAAGGCGCGGTGAATTTAAATCGATAAAAACCAATAAAATAGCTGCTTATTTTATACACAAAAATAAGCAGCTTTCTTTTTGCATTTAATTTGTGATCTCGATCACATATTTATAATTTTAAGATTCCCTTTTTACCAAAACAGCAGTATAAATAAATTACATTTAGAGAGGGATCTCGATGTACCCACTTGATCTATCAAGCTCTAGTCTTTCTTGACTCTTCAAGCAAACCTTCCCCGTTGTCCTAAATAAAGAATTGGCAGTCGAATGATTTGCCCTCCATTTGTATCCCTAAAATTTAACAACTATTGCAGCAAAATTAGTTTCATCTCACATCAATAAGGAGGTTGGGTGAATGAAGTTAATTTTGAATTGGTCGAAACAGCAGTGGCTAGGCATGGATGCTTACCAAAAAAGTGCGGTCAATTTTGGCCGCACTTCCTATTTCTATCATTTGCAAATCACTAACCTTGTATTGCTATTTTCTAAATAATCCGCAATTTGTTTTGGCACATCATCGGTGAAAAGATAATCTACATCTTTAAGCTCCCCTAATCGCACAATCGCTTGTCGAGAGAATTTCGAATGGTCGGTCGCTAATAAGGTTTGGCGAGAGCTTTCTATAATGGCTCGTTTCACTTGGACTTCATGGTAATCATAGTCCAACAATGAACCATCAAGGTCTATTGCACTAATGCCCAGAATTCCAAAATCTAAACGGAATTGCGAAATAAAATTAACCGTTGCCTCACCAATGATTCCGCCATCCTTACGTAATGAGCCCCCCGCCATCGTAATATCAAAGGTTTCATTTTGTCGTAATAAATGAGCGGCATTGATATTATTTGTCACAATGCGTAAACGTTCATGACTTAACAAGGCGCTAGCTACCGCTTCAGGCGTGGTACCAATATCAATAAATAAGGATGCACCGTTTGGAATACGTTTTGCCACTTCGCGAGCAATGGCACTTTTTTGAGAAGGGAAAAATTGTTTACGTTCAATGTAATCAGAGTTTTCTGCGGTAGAAGAAGGAGCGGCACCACCATGATGACGACGAATTAAATCTTGTTCTGCAAGGATATTCAGATCGCGTCGAATAGTCTGAGGACTAACTTCCAGTTCGATAACCAGCTCTTCGGTACTGGCATACCCTTTTAGCTTCACAATCTCAATTATTTTCTGATGGCGTAATGATTGCTTCATATAAATGCCTATAAATTTGAATTAGCTAAACGATTTAGCCTTAATTTTACTCTGCAGAAATCCCCAAACTAATCCTAAGATAAAGCCTGAAATATGAGCTGCGTTACCTATATTAATACCAAAAAGCGGACTAATAAAGCCAAATACAAGCCCTACCAGTAACATCGTAAAAAAGCCTTCTGGTAAGTCAAAACTATGCGGGTGCAATTTGTCTACCACCAACACATAACCTAACACGGCATAAACCACACCTGATAGCCCGAAAAAGGCGGGACCGGTAAAATAATTCTGTACAGCGCCACTCACTGCGGCAGACACTAAGACTAATAATAAAAAATGGAAAGAACCAAATCGGCGTTCAATCGCGCCACCAAATAACCAAAACCAAGAAAGGTTAAATAAAATATGCGGTACCGATAAATGAACAATAGCATGAGTGAAATAACGCCATACTTCCTGATCTTCCCAAGAATAAGCCGGATAATGGAATAAATCCATAATTGGCTCTTCAAATCCGATATTCTGCAAGAGATAAATCAACGCACAAAGTGCGGTCAAAATAAACGTGATTTTTTTCTTTCTTAATAAACGTTTCACCAATTTTCTCTCTTGAATCCCATCAGTTTCGCTACCAAATAAAGGCTGCATTTGCTATATTCCTTTTTCATTTAATTTTTGTTCATCATATAAGGTTCATTATGAAAAAACAAACTATGCCGACAGGATTTAGCGGCTTCGCTTGGGGAATTGCGGCATTTTGTTTACCCATTTTACTGTGGCCTATGGCATCTTTGCTTTCTACTTCTTTTGTGAAAAACCCTACACTGAGCGATTTTCAGATCGATCTTTTCTCGATTATCTTTTGGATTTATCCCTTTGTTTTGGTTTTGATTGCGCGTTTACTTTATAAATTACATCAGTATAAACCCAAACTTGCCGTAAAATTATTGCTACTAAGTATGGTCATTTTTTATATTGTTTTAGTCTCTGTTGGCTATATTGGCTTTAGCGTTTAAGAAGATAAAAATGATAAAAATAAAAGGGAGCTTTCGCTCCCTTTAACTTATGTTCCTAATAATCAAAAATATAAAAAATTTCCTACCTAGCAATCAATTATGCAAAGTATTTTTCTAAATCGTCGCTACCGCCGATGTGTTTACCACCGATAAATACTTGTGGCACAGTTGCTCGACCAGAAACCGCACGTACACTCACGATAGTTGCATCATGACCTAATACAATCTCTTCAAAGCTTAAACCTTTATCATGTAAAAGTTGTTTTGCTTTCGCACAGTACGGGCAACCAGGTTTAGTGAAAATTGCGATTGATTCTTGCACTTGGTAGTTTGGTGCAATGTATTTCAACATTGTATCAGCATCAGATACTTTAAACGGATCGCCAGGTTCATTTGGTTCAATAAACATTTTTTCAACTACGCCATTTTTTACGAGCATAGAATAACGCCAAGAACGTTTACCAAAACCTAAATCATCTTTTCCAACTAACATGCCCATACCTTCAGTGAAAGTACCGTTACCATCTGGAATGAATTTTACGTTATGTGCTTCTTCAGCTTCTTTCCACGCATTCATCACAAACGTATCATTTACTGATACAACTAAAATATCATCTACACCATATTGTTTGAAAACTGGCGCAAGTTCGTTATAACGTGGTAAGTGAGAAGATGAACAAGTTGGCGTGAACGCACCCGGTAATGAGAAAACAACAACTGTTTTGTTATCAAATAATTCAGATGTGGTCACATCAACCCATTGATCGCCTTGACGAGTACGAAATGTAACTTGTGGAACTTTTTTTCCTTCCATATTAGACATAGTGTGTCTCCTTCTAGTTAATTAAATTTATTTGTTCTAAAAAACTTTATAGGCATTATAATAGCTTTATGATATAGTCTCAATCAATTAATTCTATCCTTTTAATTGACATATTCTATAAAGTGAGAATCCTATGAATATCCGTGATTTAGAATACTTAGTAGCGCTTTCCGAGTTTAAACATTTCCGTCGTGCTGCGGATTCTTGCAATGTTAGCCAACCAACTTTAAGTGGTCAAATCCGCAAACTCGAAGATGAATTAGGCATTATTTTACTTGAACGTACGAGCCGTAAAGTACTCTTCACGCAATCAGGTATGTTACTTGTCGATCAAGCTCGCACTGTATTACGTGAAGTAAAATTACTCAAAGAAATGGCTAGCAATCAAGGTAAAGAAATGACAGGTCCATTACACATTGGATTAATCCCAACAGTTGGTCCTTACCTACTTCCTTATATTGTACCAACATTGAAAGAAACTTTCCCAGATTTAGAAGTTTTTCTTTACGAAGCCCAAACTCACCAACTATTAGAACAATTAGAAACTGGCCGTTTAGATTGTGCGATTGTCGCTCGCGTACCCGAAACGGAAGCGTTTATCGAAGTACCCATTTTTGATGAAAAAATGTTACTAGCAGTTTCAGAACAGCATCCATGGGCGTCAGAAAGCAAAATTGCCATGAATACCTTAAAAGGGCAAGAAATGCTTATGCTAGATGATGGGCACTGCTTACGTAATCAAGCGTTAGATTATTGTTTTACGGCAGGAGCGAAAGAGGACTCTCACTTCCAAGCAACGAGTCTGGAAACCTTACGTAATATGGTGGCAGCCAATGCAGGTATTACCTTTATGCCAGAACTTGCTGTATTAAATGAAGGCACACGTAAAGGCGTAAAATATATTCCTTGTCATTCACCAGAACCCGCTCGTACTATTGCGCTTGTTTACCGTCCAGGCTCTCCGTTACGTAATCGTTATGAACGCGTTGCAAATGCGATCAGTGAGCAAGTTAAATCAATTTTAGCGAATAAAAAATAATTCATCATAGACTGAGGAAAACCAAATGGCAGGCGTTCGAGCGATTCAAAAGGAAAAAACCCGTCGAGCCTTAATTGACGCAGCGTTCAATCAGTTGAGTGCAGAAAAAAGCTTTTCTAATTTAAGTTTACGTGAAGTTGCGCGTGAAGCAGGTATTGCACCAACTTCTTTCTATCGCCATTTTAGCGATATGGATGAGCTCGGATTAGAAATGGTAGATGAAGCCGGCTTAACACTTCGCCAATTAATGCGTCAAGCGCGTAAGCGTATTGATGCAGGTGGCAGTGTCATCCGTGTTTCTGTTGAAACCTTTTTTGAATTTATCACTCACAGCACCAACGTGTTCCGTTTGCTTTTACGTGAAAGTTCGGGAACCTCTCAAGCGTTCCGTACTGCAGCAGCTCGTGAAATCAAACACTTTGTCGATGAATTAGCTGAATACATTGCGAAGAAAAATCACTACTCTCAATATGTCTCTTATGTACAAGCAGAAGGCATGGTAACCATCGTATTCACGGCGGGCTCCAATGCATTAGATATGACCAAAGCTGAACAAGATTTGTTAAAAGAACGCGTTATCTTACAGCTTCGCATGCTTGCTAAAGGTGGTGACTTCGCAGCGCATAAAGAAAAAATGATGCGAAAATAGACCGCACTTTTCGACTAAAACAAAACACCCGCATCTCTGCGGGTGTTACTTTATCTAAAAAAGGGAATTATTTACCATCCCAAGCCTTAATCGCATCTAAACGTGCTTTCACTTTGCTGCTTGAATCGCCTTTGAAGTAATCTTTCGCTAAACCACCTTCAAAACCGCCGTAGTTCGGGTTAGGTAAAACGATGAATGTTTTACCAAATTTCGCTTTGTTTTGTGCCACGAAATCACGACGTTCTGCATTTTGTTTACCGTAGATTTCATCGCCGAAGTCATCGAGGTTATCACCCACATAAACGACGATTTCATAGCCTTGTTTTTCAATTTCTTCAAAACGTGCTGCTTTTGGTGATTTATCTTTTTTCAAGTAAAACGCTGAATCTTCAACACCATTAAAACCTAAACGTTTCATGTCATCAATCGTACCTGCTTTTTCATTGCTTTCTTTACGATTAGAAACGTAGAACATTTTACCGCCGTGGGTATTTACATAGTTATTGAATTCTACTGCGCCTGGTACAACACCTGATTGACGAGCTTCTACCCAACGAGTCCAATCTTTACCATCAAATGGTTTGTTGTTTTGAACTTGCCAACCTGCATAAGGGCTGTTATCTAACATGGTTTCATCTAAGTCCACCACAACGGCTTTTTTCTTACCTTTTTTCACTTTAGCGTGATCAAATGCCACTTTTGCCGCATTGTATGCTTGGTAAGAAAGGGCTTGGTATTCACCTGATTGTTGAATCCAGTTAAGGCCTAATACCGCTTGTTGTTGAAGCTGAGCATTCGCTTCTGCACTCTTATCTTGAGTTGCACAACCCGTTAAAATAAATGCTGACATCGCTGCAATAGCGGTAAGTTTTAATGTTGTTTTCATTGATTGTTCCTTCTGTTAAAAAGTCATAATGACAAGCAAAAGTATAACAAGCCTATTCGGGCAGTGGCTACGGCTTTATCAAACTTTATAACTAATTTGTGAGATAGATCACATTTTTCATTTTTAAGTTATCCAACAAGACTGATGAAATCATTTTCCAAAATCATCTAATTTTTAACCGCACTTTTTCATCGCATTTCGCTGTATTTCACGGTAAACTATCCAAAGTTTTCAGAAATAATAGGTAATTTATGCGTCTTTTCATTGGAATTTTAGTGGGTATTCTCGTGCTATTTCAGTACGATCTTTGGTTTGGTAAAAATGGCTATTTTGACTACAAAGATGTCGCAGCTCAAATCAAAGAGAATAAAGCTGAAAATGAAAAGCTCTCACAAAGAAATCAAATGATTTCCGCCGAAATTCAAGGATTAACAAAAGGCTTTGAATCGATTGAAGAGCGTGCACGCATGAGCCATGATATGGTCAAACCAAACGAAGTGTTCTATCACATCGTCAAAGAGCATAAATAATGAGCCGCGAAATTATTGCCGTCATTCCTGCTGCAGGCGTTGGAAGCCGTATGCAGGCAAACAAACCGAAGCAATATCTAAAAATCCTAGACAAGACGATTCTGGAACATACACTCTCTGTCATTCTATCCCACCCTGCAATCAATCATGTTATTCTTGCAGTAGGAAAAAATGATCCCTATCTTTCTGAAATGACTTTATTCCCTCATCAAAACATCACCCTCGTTGAAGGTGGTGAAACACGAGCTGAGTCAGTTCTAAATGGACTAAACGCGATAAAAAATGACCACGCTTGGGTATTAGTGCATGATGCAGCTAGACCTTGTTTAACACATCAAGATTTAGATAAATTGCTCAAAATCGATGATGAACAAGGTGCTATTTTGGCCATTCCGGCAGTAGATACAATTAAACGCGCGAATAAACAACAAGATATTATTAAAACAGAAGATCGCGCTGAACTTTGGCTTGCACAAACACCTCAATTTTTCCGTTGCGATCTATTAAGAAATGCACTTGAACAGGGGCTTTCTCAAGGTGCCAATATTACAGATGAAGCCTCTGCGATGGAACTCGCTGGATTTCAACCGCACTTAGTCGCGGGACGAAGTGATAATATTAAAGTGACACGTCCAGAAGATTTAGCTTTAGCCGAATTTTATTTAACAAGGAAAACTCTATGATACGAATTGGACATGGGTTTGATGTTCATGCCTTTGGTGAAGATCGCCCTTTAATTATTGGTGGCGTTAAAGTGCCTTACCATACTGGATTTATTGCCCATTCTGATGGTGATGTCGCCTTACATGCCTTAACGGATGCCTTATTAGGTGCAGCAGCATTAGGAGATATCGGTAAACTCTTCCCCGATACCGATATGCAATATAAAAATGCAGATAGCCGTGTTTTATTACGAGAAGCATTCCGCCAAGTACAAGAAAAAGGCTATAAAGTAGGTAATGTGGATGTGACCATTATTGCACAAGCCCCTAAAATGCGTCCGCATATCGATGCAATGCGAGCGAAAATTGCGGAAGATTTACATTGTGATATTGAGCAAGTCAATGTTAAAGCAACCACAACAGAAAAACTTGGCTTTACAGGTAGAAGTGAAGGTATTGCTTGCGAGGCTGTTGCATTATTATTAAAAGCTTAAATTTTAGGTAAAAGAAAAGGTTGGTAAAATACCAACCTTTTTTTATTTAGATCAAATTCTTATTGTTTTTTTAATAAATCGCGAATTTCAGTAAGTAATTCTTCTTGTGAAGGGCCTTTCACTTCTTCTACTGGTTTTTTCACTTTATTAATACCTTTGATCATCATGAAGATTGCGAATGCAATGATGATAAAATCAAAAACGTTTTGAATAAATACACCGTAGTTTAAGGTTACTGCTGGGGTTTCACCTACTGCTTCTGCTAATGTGATTTTTAAATCTTTGAAATCCACACCACCAGTTAAAATACCTAATACAGGCATTGCTACGTCAGCTACAAGTGAGCTCACGATTTTGCCAAAAGCACCACCGATGATCACACCGACTGCCATGTCTACTACGTTGCCACGCATTGCAAATTCGCGGAATTCTTTAAGAAAGCTCATAAAATTTCCTTTTGTGTTGGTTTAAAAAATTAAAAGAGTGCGTATTATAGGTTTTCAGATTAAAAAGTAAACTGTTATTTAAATAAAAAATGCACTTGGTTGGAATAATTTTTCAATTTCTGACACAGATTTCTTGTCATTAATATAAACAATCACATTATCGCCTTCTTCAATAACAATCTGACGACGAGCAATAATTACTTCATTTTTACGTAAAATTGCCGCAATCATTGCCCCTACAGGCAGCTTGATATCGCCAATTTGTCTTCCAACCACATTGGATGTGGTCGCATCGCCATGCACAACAAGTTCAATGGCTTCCGCGGTACCATGACGCAAAGAGGCCACACTTTTGATATCCCCTTTACGCACATGTCCTAATAAAGCTGAGATTGTTGCCTGTTGTGGTGAAACCGCAATATCAATGGTTCCACCTTGAATCAAATTGATATATGCCATGCGTTGAATAAGCACCATGGCTTTTTTAGCCCCTAGACGTTTTGCCAGTAACGCCGACATAATATTAGCTTCATCATCCGCACTTAGAGATAAAAAGACATCGACGCTCTCAATATGCTCTTCAAAAAGTAAATTTTGGTCAGAAGCATCACCATGGAAGACAAGGGTTTTAGAGAGTCTTTCGGCCAAGACTTTCGCCTTTTCACCATCACGCTCAATGAGTTTCACTTGATACTTATCTTCTAACTGTTTCGCCACACCTGAGGCAATATTCCCACTGCCAACAATCATGATATGCTTGTAGGTTTTCTCAAGGCGTTGCAACTCACTCATCACCGCTTTAATGTGTTCCGTCGCACAAATAAAGGTAATTTCATCGCCTGCCTCAATAATGGTCGAGCCTTGCGGACGAATTAATCTTTCATTACGTAAAATCGAAATGATTCGGCAATCAATGTGTGGCATATGCTCTTTAAAAGCAGATAGTGCATAGCCCACTAACGGACCACCGTAATAGGCTTTTACAACCACAATGCTAATTCGATTATTGGCAAAATGTGCCACTTGCAACGCGCCTGGATAAGCAATTAAACGCGTAATCTCATCCGTAACTAAATTTTCTGGTGAAATAAGATGATCGATGGGTACGTTTTCATTATTAAATAATTTATCTTTCTCACGCAAATATTCCGCATTACGAATACGCGCAATACGTGTTGGGGTATTGAAAAGGGTATATCCCAACTGGCAAGCAATCATATTAATTTCATCTGATGCTGTTACGGCAATCATCAAATCTGCATCAGCGGCGCCCGCATCACGTAAAACCTTGGGTGAAGAAGGGGAACCTTTAACTACGCGTAAATCATGCTTATCTTGCAAATTCTGCAAATGTTGAGATTCATTATCTACCAGTGTGATGTCGTTATCTTCACTCACTAAATTTGCCGCAAGTGTTGTGCCTACTTGCCCTGCACCTAAGATGATTATTTTCATTCTGTTCTCTCCACAACCAAAGGTCGGATGCCAATTTCAGCTGAATTTAGACCGCACTTTAATGCCTCAATACGGCGACAAATAGTCGATGTGACTTGTTCAGCTTCTGCCATTTTTTCGGCTGTAATCGCTGGATCTTGTTTACCAAATAACAGGCCATCGAGTAAACGCTCCGCATGCATGCCTTCACGACAAAAATGCAACACACCCACATCTTCAAATAAGGTCGCCACTTTTGCCGTTTTAGTGGTTGCAATGCCCAAGGCTCCATCTTCACCGCCGAGCTCTCGGAATAATTGATGTGTTGGAAATCCGCCACACGCTAAGAAAAAAGCTTTATTGAAAACGATATTTCCCCCGCAGGTCATGCGCATATATTGCCATGCCTGATCAAAATTAGGGTGTTCTGCATAACGTTGGGCTAAATTTATCGGCTTTAATGCTAATCTTACGACTGAAGTATCTGTCTGAAAATGAAAGGTTGCCGCAGCCACTTCCAATGCACCAGGTTCGTATGCATCATCCGCATCTAAAAATGCGACAAAATCGACCGCACTTTTAGCAGAGAGCATTGCGCCCCAATTTCGAGCCATTGCGACACCGCTATTTTTTGGCAATTGCTCGATAGAAATTCTGTTTGGATATTGCTCTGCAAGCTGTAAGGCTAATGCAAATGTATTATCTGTCGATGCATCATCAATCAGCCAAAGGTGACCAAGATTATTTTGCTGCAACACAGACTCTACTGCACGAAAAAGTGTTTGTTCAGTGTTATAGCAAGGAATGACGACATCAATTAAAGGCAAATTCATTTAAGCTGACCATTTTCTCAATTTTGCATAATAGAACCCATCACCGCCATTCTCTTGTGGCAGGAATTGGATTCCAATCGTATTTTCCGTTTGTTCAAACGGCAATGTCATTAATTCTGCATCGGGTGTTTCAGCTAAAAAATGCTGTATTTGCTGACTGTTCTCATCGGGAAGCACCGAGCAAGTCGCATAAAGCAAAATACCATTAGGTTTTAATTTTGCCCAAAGCGCTTTTAGAATTTGTCCTTGCAAGGCAACCAATTGAGCAATATCCGTTTCTTGACGTAACCATTTAATATCTGGATGACGACGAATCACGCCCGTTGCTGAGCAAGGTGCATCTAATAAAATACGATCAAAGGATGCACCACTTAAACCTATTTCTGAGAGCCACTTTTCAGGCTCGGTCGCATCGCCACAAACAACTGTCGCCTGTTGATTCAAACGAGAAAGGTTTTCTTCGACACGTTTTAAGCGATGCGCTTCGACATCAAGTGCAATCACTTTCGCTTGTGGCGCCATTTCTAAAATATGCGTAGTTTTCCCACCAGGCGCTGCACAAGCATCTAAAATTAATTCACCATTTTGTGGCTCAAGCAATAAAGCAGACCATTGGGCATTGAGATCCTGAACTGTCACTGCGCCTTGTTCAAAATTTGGTAGTTTTGAGACAGAAAGTGGTTGAGCTAAGCGCAGAGCATGTGGATTATCACATTCAAATGCTGCTATCTCTTGCTTTTCCAACAAAGTGCGGTAAGTTTTCGTGTTATTTTGCTGTTGATTGACCCGTAACCACATTGGTGGCTTTTGGTTATTCGCCTCAATAATTTCACGCCAATTCGGATAAGCTTTTTTGATTTTATTCACAAACCATTCAGGATGAAGCGTTTGCCAATGCTTATCGACTACAGCAAGAATCTCTTCTTGCTCCCGTAAGAAACGACGCAATACACCGTTAACTAAACCACGGAAACTGTCCGATTTTAATGATTTTGTGGCATTCACTACTTCATCCACTGCAGCATGAGCGGGCACACGCATATAAAGTAATTGGTACAATCCTACTAATAACAAGCAATGTACAATACGGGTCTTACCCTTCAATGGCTTATCTAATAGTTTTTTTATAATATTTTCTAAACGAGGCAATACGCGACAAATACCAAAGGTGATTTCCTGTAATAAAGGCAAATCCTGTGGTTTTACCTGTGATTGTACTTCTGGAATCAACGTTGATAAGGACTTACCCTGATCTAAAACCTGCAAAATCACTTGAGCAGCGATAGCGCGTACCGAAAGTGCGGTCGATTTTCCCGTTTTTTTGCGTTGAAATACCATTAGTTTAGAACCTTACCAACTTGAAAACAATCAGCTCGACCATTGAGAAAATCTTGCACAGACATAGGTTTCTTGCCTGCGGGCTGAAGTTGCAATAAATTTAAAACGCCTTCTTTCGTGGCAATTTGGATACCTTTTTTATCGATACTTAAAATCGTCCCAGCTGGTTTATCTACATGTGGCAACACGGCAGCAGAATAAACTTTTAAGGTTTGTTCATTACCTTGTTCATCGGTTAATTGTAGAAAACTTATCGGCCAAGGATTAAACGCGCGAATATTACGTTCAAGCTGGGCTGCCGATAGCGACCAATCTAATTTAGCCTCTTCTTTGGAAAGTTTCTCTGCATAGTTACTTTGGCTATCATCTTGTTTTTCTGCAATAAATTTCCCTTCTTCCAAATGATCCAAAACATCAATCAATGCAGACGGCGCAATTTCAGCTAATTTATGGTAAAGCGAAGCAGAAGTTTCTTGTGCATCAATATCGCAATACACTTTGTGTAACATATCACCAGTATCTAAACCCACATCCATTTGCATAATCGTCACACCGGTTTGCTTATCACCAGCCCAGATAGCGCGCTGAATAGGTGCGGCGCCACGCCAACGAGGTAAGAGAGAGCCATGCACATTTAAACAACCTAAACGAGGCATATCCAACACTGCTTGAGGTAAAATCAAACCATAAGCAACAACAACCATTACATCAGCATTTAACGCTTTAAGCTCTGCTTGTGCTTCTTCTTTACGCAAGGATTTTGGTTGATAAACAGGAATTTGATGTTGTTCTGCTAATTGCTTTACAGGACTAGCCTGCAATTTTTTACCGCGACCAGCCGGTTTATCTGGCTGCGTATAAACAGCAATAATATTGTGATGAGAATTTAAAAGTGCAGCAAGATGTTGTGCTGCGAAGTCCGGCGTACCGGCAAAGATGATATTCAATGGTTTCATAATGTTCTACGTTATGGCGTTGATAGGAAAAGTGCGGTCATTTTATACCGCACTTTTGATTATTGTTTTGCAATTTGTTTTTTATATTTCACTAATTTTTCTTTGATACGTTGACGTTTCAACGGTGAAAGATAATCAACAAATAAAATACCGTTTAAATGATCGATTTCATGCTGAATACAGATCGCTAATAAACCATCTGCATCAAGCGTAAATTCTTTTCCATGACGATCTAACGCTTTTACCGTGACTTTTTCTTTACGGGGCACTAAGGCACGGAATCCAGGAATAGATAAACAACCTTCTTCAATACCTGTTTCACCTTCTGACGCTAAAATTTCTGGATTGATCAACACTAGCTGATTTTGTTTGTCTCCTTCAATATCAATCGTAATAATACGTTGCAAGATATCTACCTGTGGTGCAGCAAGGCCAATACCTTCTTCTTGATACATCGTATCAAACATATCATCTACAATTTTGCGAATGTCATCATTGACTTCTGCAACTGGCTCACAAACAATCTTTAGGTGATCATCTGGATAAATTAATACATTAAGTGCGGTCATATTTTCTCTTGTTTTATTAAAATTACGGCGGTGATTGTATCATAGAATCAACGCTTTGCTAAAATATTGAAAAATCCATAAACAAAAACCCCAAGCTCTTCAACTCGGGGTTCTACATTCACTACCTGGCGGTGTCCTACTCTCACATGGGGAAGCCCCACACTACCATCGGCGCAT